>Ga0129307_1000216_pt1 | contig 100253 bp, 79 predicted proteins | sample P1105metagenome_FD_94437 | JGI IMG/M metagenome (GOLD analysis project Ga0129307, IMG submission 94437) | Capybara group fecal microbial communities from Wisconsin, USA - P1105 metagenome | ecosystem: Host-associated > Mammals > Digestive system > Large intestine > Fecal | place: USA: Wisconsin... | reverse complement strand
TGTTGACATACTCGAAAATAGTTGGTATATATAATCATAGGGCGAATAGCTCGAAATCGGAGCTCTCCGCCCTAAAAATTATCATAGAAGATTCAATTTACAGAAATAAATTCACACACTCTTTAATTCGTTTACCTTATTTAAGCTATACTCTGCATTCTTCATACCTTCTTCTGTAAGGTATTTCTTCAATTCTTCCGGCTTATCCTTCAGGCTCATTGCTTTCTCATCGGAAGCCTTTAAGTTTGCGCTCATCTGTGTCTGAATCTCTTTTAATGCCGGTTCAGTGTACTTCGGCATAAATTCACCATAGTACGGAATGGTTAATGCTGCCACCAGGCGATGTGCCCAGTATGCAGATTCTCTGTTGACATCTGCTCCACCATTCTTGTAGGATTCCGGAGTATCTTCAATTCCATTGTAGAATGGAACGTATACACCAAATTCCGGAGCACCGAAATCTACCCACTGTACACCACTGATTTCGATTGGCATGTTTGGGCGCCACTGAATGATGTGAGATTCCATTGTTTTATTAACACTGATGGCACGATAATCTCCCACATTCTTTCCACGTTTGTCATACTTGGTTCCGTTATAGTGAGAACTCAACACTTTCTGTACCATTTCTACAGTGATTGCCTTATCCGGCTTCAATGTCATAGGAATCTTCTTGGAAGTGATGCTGTATTTATTTTTCTGAGATGGTGTTAAAATTCTCTGTCCATCCCATACACGGCAAATATTTCCCTTTGCGTCACCTTCGGTGTTAGTACCAAAGATATTTCTTACATTAAAATTCTTTTTAGATGTATTCAGTTTGTTCTTCTTTACAAATTCCTGAACTCCGGTGGACCACATAAAGTCATCGGTCTTTGTAAAATCAACATTACGGATTGCCATCTGGTTTGCGACAACCGCATAACAGTTATCCGGAATACGCTTTGCAACCCAGTGATGTCCGGAAACAATGTCCATCCACCATACTTCGTTCTGATCAGAAAAACCTACTCCGTTGCACTCTGCAGCGCCATATTTTTCTACAATCTCACCTAAACGCTGTACGCCTTCTCTTGCAGTTGTAATATAAGGAAGAACCACTGTCAACATGGAATCTTCTGCGATACCGTTGACTACCAACGGATCTGCTTTCTCAATCTTTTCGTTGTAATCTGTGCTTTCAGTAGCAGTCATTGCTACGCCTTTTTCGTTGGTTCCTGCTTCTTCAAACATGCCATACTTGGCTGTCCACTCCGGTGTTGCCGTGTATTTCAGCTGTTCCTCCGGCAGTTCCATTCTGAAACGATCTTTTTCTTCCAAATCTGTATTGGTAGAAACATAGACTGTTCCCTTCGGATTCTTCTTTGCCGGATGTACAACAAAATGCTTCGGATTTGCCGGTGACAAATCTTCATTTCTTGCAATAATTGTGGAACCGTCTGCGGATGCTTTTTTACCCACCAATACGGTTGTACAAGCCGCTGCGTTCATGGATGGCAAAACTACCCCTACTGCCAAAGCCATGGCTACGACTGTTTTGAAAACTCTTTTGTTTTTCAACATTTTTCCTTTCCTCCTAAGTTCTGTGCGTTTTTATAGTTTCCGCGCACATTTCCAACTATAACACCGCACTTTCATCACTGTCAATACAAATTCACATCCTTTTCTTTGTATATTCAGTACAAAAAGTGCCAAAAGGAAGGCTATCCTTTGGCGCTTTTTATTAACTACTTAGCAGTTGCATTTTCCTCGTACTGTTGCAATTTTCTTTTGAGTTCCTTTATCTCCCGCTCCATTTCATCGTGCTGCTGTTCCAATACCCCATTTCGCTGTTCTAACACGCCTTTCTGCTGTTCCAGCTCTTCAACCTGTTTCTCTGCCTCTTCAACCTGCCTCTCTGCCTCTTCAACCTGCCTCTCTGCCTCTTCAGCCTGCCTCTCTGCCTCTTCACACCGCTGCGTCAACTTGTCATAATATAGCTGCATACCGTTTTCATCCAATATCCGTAATATATCTGAATACATCGCCAAAACCTCCTTCGGGTCATGCAGACTGTTTCCCATATCTTCATAGATTTCTTGAAGCCATGGATATTCTTTGATTACCCGCTCTACATCTTCCATATTCTCTGTAACCAAGAAACTCAGCCATCCGTTTAATTTGCTTATACCTCTAGTATAGGCAGGGTCTTTAAAGATATCAAGATTGATTATAAAATATTCTTCCAAAAGATTTAGCTTCACCCCGGAATCAAGAGCTACATGTCCATGGTGATAATAGGTCCCCTTCATTTCCGCATTTTTGTATTTTTCTGTTGACTGCTCATAAATCACAATGGTATATACTTTGCTGACGTCCCGGTAGTTAAACCGCTTCCCTCCTGCAGCGGCTTTTGCCGCATGATATTCCCGCATTACATTATCCGCAGCATAACAATTCATTCTCTCATCCGGAAAACCTTCCGCATCCTTCTGAATTTCCACATTAGCACGGCTTCCATTGCTAAGTCGTACCAACAAATCCATAATCACCACCGACCTTCCATCCAGCAACACATGCTCTGTCGGAAGAACCTCCTCTACCTGCAGTTCTTCACCAACAATAGCACTAATAAAGCTGGAAATCCGTTCCGGATGTAGCTCCGGATCAAATACCATTTTGAAAAAAGGATCATAAGTAAATGGCAAGGTTTTCTTACCGGTCATGTACCCCACAAGCCTGTTTCGCCAGGCGTCGTTCATCTTACCCAACACCCTATATCCCATTGGATCATTTTTCTTAAAATAGTCATAAACAGCCTGCTCGTTTTCAAATAAAATTTTCGTTTCTGTCAAATTATCTCCTCCTATGGTTAAAAATATTAAAATACACGATTTTCGTAAGGAATCCTTACCAGAATCATGAAGATGTGCTTTCGCACCGATGCGGAAAAGAACTTCCGCTAAAGATGGGTATATTTTAGCATGATTTTTCCTGCCTTGCAATGGGAAATTCGAAAGCCGTCTATTTTTAATGCAAAAAGGGATGCCCCACAGGACATCCTTTTTCATCATGTGCTGAGCAGTTCTAAATCTACTGTGCAATACTAATAGATAACATGGTTATAGATAACATGGTTAATAAGTCAGTTAACTCATTTGCCTTATTTAAGCTATGCCCAATAACATTATTAGTAAAACTCTGTGCTTTAAGATACTCCAATTGATGTACTTATTCATTTTTCGTTTGCCCCTCTTAAAAATTTTTCACCAGCTTATTGCCTCATTACTTATGCTAAGTACCTTATCTGCAAAAGGTACCCGCCTTATGTCGTGCTCTATTATAATAATTTTTCTTGAGCGAAAATACTTTTCAAATATCTTTTGAAATTGGTACTTAAACGCTTCATCAAGATTAGCCAGCGGCTCATCCAATATAATAACTTCCGCATCCCCTAAGGCCGCACGAATAAGTTCCACCTTTTTCATTTGCCCGGACGAAAGGTTCACCTCTTTCCCCAAAATGCTGTCCATTCCATTTGACATTTCTTTTATATCCTCACGGAATAAAAAATCATCGCATACGGTCCACAACCTATCTTCACCTATATCTTTATCCTGTAAGCCCAGAAGCAGGTTTTCCCGGACAGTCATTCCCGAAAAAATGCTTGGTTTTGCTGCGTAATAACACATTCCGCACATTTCTTCCATTCTAATACCTTCCATGGAACGCCCATCTACCAACAACGTACCAGCACTTACCGCTTCTTCACCCATCAGCATTTTGACCAGCGTAGTTTTCCCGGAACCATTCATCCCCAATATAGCATGCGACTTCTTTAAATCCATCCGCAGGTTGACATCCGAAAACAGTACCTTCTCGCCAAACGCCTTTTCGACACTGACGAATTCCAACGTTTTCAAAGACGTCAGACTTTTGCTTTCACTCTCAATTTCATCAATTACGCTCACAATTCGACGCACATTCAAAAGTGTCGGCTGTAACGATGTGAGCATCTGAATCACCGTCATAAAATTCGAAGAAAACGTAGACATATAGGAATAAAATACAATGTACTCCTTCATGGAAATCCGGCCATGAAGAATTTCATACCCCATCCCTAAAAACAGCAGCATCTTGCCGAGATACATTATGCCTTCGCTTGCAGTTGTCAACTTAATCGTAAAATAAGTCTGATTAAGCCTCCTTTTCCTAAGCAATTCCAGATTTCTTACCGCAAAAGATACAATATCTTTTCCCAGGTTTTCAAAACGTATAGCATGCATCTCGTTCAGTTCTTCATTTAAATAACGCTGAAATTCATTCTCATAAATCAGGCATTCTTGTGATTTTTCCTTAATCTTCTTTACACCCTTGCGCTGCAATATTCCAACAGACACCCGTACGACTGCAAATATGGCCGCCCAACGCGGCGAAATCGAAATCAGTGTAATGCCAATGTAAATGATTACCACAAAACTAAACAAATAGGAGCGCATCTGATAAACATAAGATACCAGCATCCCACAGTCATCCTGGATAATGCTGTTCTGCTCACCGGTAGTATATCTCTCTACTTTTTCATTCCGTCCGCAAAGACGCGACAACGCCTTTGTTTTTAAATCAACGATTACCTTTTGCCGGATTTCTATATCCATTCTGGCATTCAAAATTCCAATTATAATTGTCGACAACCCTACAATTGCCGCTACCGCCAAGTAAATAAAAAACCCTTTCTCTTTTTGCTTATATAATGAATCGGTAATTCCCGCCAAAACATAGGTCTCAAACAATCCGGATGCCTGTACAAGCAGCAACAAAAAAGTTGAAATCCACAATTTTCCTCGGCAATTTCCGAACTCCTGATAGCTTCTTCTAAAGTAGGAAATAATATCCTTTGTTACGCTTTTATTCACTGCTATTTTTCTCCTTGCCCTGCTTCCATCTTACGCATTTCTTCCTTTGCCATATCAACCGCCTTAAAATACAACTGATCTACGGTTTCTCCCAAAACCTTTTCAAAATCAGCCTCCGATTTAAGCAACTCAACTGTTTTCTCCATTCCATATGTTTCGTAAACATATTTCAAAATAGACGCATATTCCACGTAGAAGAATTTTTCTTTGTCCACTGGATATGGTACACCTTTTCCTTCTGTGCGGGTATCATCCCGCATGGATTCTTCCTCATATCCTTCTTCAAAAAGGGAATAATTTCCATATGCTATATTAAACTCAAGCATTTCGGGCGCCCATACTTTTCCGTTTTTCTTCTCCTCATTATATGCATCTGCCATATATTCACGACTTAGTTCCGACATTCGATTTTCCAATTGCATTCCCGCAATCCACTCTGCCACTCCTTCTACACAAAACTGAGAATTCGATGTCTCTAACAACCTTCCATTCCCCGGATAGGTCAAATAATGAATGTATTCATGTAGTAAGCAATACGAAAGACTTTCCCAACAACGATTTACCTTAATAATCATCTTTGAGGGATCCATGACCCCATTCGCTCCTCGTTGCTGATAAAAATAGCAAAAGATTTTCACCTTTCCAACCTTATCCGGAAGATAATCTTTCAAAAATTCTCTCGCATCCGCAAAATCTTTTTTCCTAGACTTTTCCACCTCGCAGTACTTTTGAATCATTTCCTTATAGCCAATCCGCTTGATATCCCGGTCATTCCATACCCAAATGGCGTCCGCTTCCTCTACCTCATAATCCCCCGGCACCGGTTTTTTATCTGCTTCGTCGTCAACAATATCCGTCGGTTTAACCAAAACTTTGGCAAACTCTGCATATTCATTTTTACAGCCAATATCTTTTAACCATGCATTCTTCTTCTTTTCAAGTTCCTTATGATTCAACGTTTCCATATTTCCGCACAGTTTCTCGTACTCTTTCAAGGAATAATTTTTTACATACCACGCAGCAAAAGATTTCGCTGCCGCCTTCACCATCTGCACCTGCTCTTTATCAAAAATCCTGTCATCAATCATCGGACAGCAAAAATCCAATAGATACAGATTCTCATCCGCGCCAAAAAACTGTGCTATATCCTTGTCATCTACCGTTTGCTCTTCCGCAATGATGTCATGCTTAATCCCGTATAAATAATACAGTCCGTACAATTCCAGACCTTCTGCCTTATGAATCCGGTTCACGATTTTCCAATACTCATCATAACTTACACCGTCTTTCAGATCGATAAACACCTCATTTACCGCACTATTCAGATAAAGGGTAGTTCCATCCTTTTCTTTTCCCGCTACTTTGTCCGCGTATGCCAGCAGTTTGGATGCTTGCTTTATAAATGCTTTTGCTTCCTTCTTGTCAAAAACTCCCTTTGCAAACCAATAGTCTATCCCCTGATAAGCCGTTGTCTGATAAAACCTGACTTTATAATTTGTTGTGCCATCATAGTGCGCCGGAAGAATCTTCTTCTCCTCCCATGCCAAGGAAATCCCTGCTTTCTCTGTATTTTCCTTTTTCCCACATGCAGTAGCCATTCCCAATAACATACATATCACCATGCAAGTGCAAACCAGTTTCTTTCTCATTATTAGCCTCCTGTTTCTATATGCAAGATACAGATAGAAATCGCCTATTGGTATTTCTATCTGTATCGTTATGTCCTATCTTTTTCTCAAAATGGACCACTATTGTTAAGTCTACTAAGTATAAGGTTGGTAAAAAAATTTCTATACAAAAATATCCCGTATATCCATGTCGTCCCTCCCATGTCGGTTGCTTCTGGAGACGATAGTAACACGATTTCCCAAACATAACAATACGACATTTTCAGCAATTTTTAGCCAAAAATGTCGTATTGACAATAGAATAATTCAAATGTTACGATTATCCCGAAAGAACAACTAAGGGCGGAACTGCTGATTCTGACGCTCCAATCGAAGGAGATGTAATTCCCTACTCATTTTCGCCCATTAACGCGAGCTTTTTCGAGTAAAACGCTTCATGCTGATTACGTTTTCCAAAATTGCTAATCAACGCACAACATTGCATTCGGCTCTTGTCCGTAATGGCGTGTCCACCGGATGCTTTTTGTGCTTCATTGGTGTTCCACCATTGCTCATATATGAGAGCTGCCGTAGAAAACATTCTTCGACTCTTCATCGAATTTTCCATTAATAATTTATTCCACTCATCGGATTTTTCAAAATCTCCCCTGTTCCCATAGGCACTTCCCACTGTCCTTACTATCATATCTAGTCTCGCCGCTCGTCCGATTGCCATTGGCATTTTTATCATATCTTTGCAATATTCCGCAAACGCTGATAAAATTCTTTGATTTTCCTCACTATCTTTGGATGCATCTAATATGTATGCATTAATAATATTCTCTTCCGTTTTTGTCAATTCCAACTTATTTTCACTCATCAGTGCCTTCCACGGAACAGTAATCGACAGGTTATTTTTCAATTCGTCCAAGTAGCTTTCGCGATTCGTCTTTTTTAGTTCAAAATCAAGTAAACTCCGCCACTGACAAAACATTTGCTTGTTATACCTTGCGCTTTGATCAACGTACTCCTCTAATACTGTTAAATATACATTTGCCTTTTCGTAGCTATGTGCAAGAAATGCCGATCGGAACTTCCGAACCAAATCCGCATCTCGCTCCTGAGTCACAATCAAATCATTTACACTATAATCCGGCGGCAAATTCAACGCCTCCATCATTCTGCATGCATTGTCACGCCGCGGCGACGACTTTTTTTCTTTCATACGCTCTAGTGTGCGAACGGCAACATCCGCTCTATCTGCCAATTCTGCCCGCTGTATTCCAAGCATTTTTCGTCGCCTTTCGATAACATCATTCACGCATTCCACGTTATTGGTGATATACACAATCGCAGATTCTATGGTTTCTTTATCAGCATCGGCATACTCATACATCTTTTCAATTGCCCATATCCAGTTTTCTGCGTCATTGAGCCTTTTCTTCAAGTCCTCATCGTTGGCATGGTTTAGCAGCAATTTCAGTATTGTCCGATACTCCAACAAACACTCATATAAGTACATGATGGAATGCGTATTCCTCAGCAGATCAAGGGATTCCATTATCCATCGCAAAAGCTCTTTTCCATCTTCCAGTGATATGTCTTCCAGCGTCCGTTCCTCCCTGCGCTTTTGTATATAAAAATAGCAAGCTTTTGGAAACACCTTGCTTTTGGACCGCAGATTATAACGTTCCTGCTGCATATATTCCATAACTTCCAAAAACGCCTCACTTCCGGTGTTTTCTTTTGTCATGTAATAATCCAACAAAACATTCAATTCCTGTACGCAAAGCATATGCGCTTGTAGTTCTCCGCACCTTACATTTTTGATGGTTTCGTTTTTCGCACTTTTCCAGAATTGAAATGTTTTATCGTTCTCTTCTCCCAGACATCCGCTTATGGTTCCACGCATGGCATAATAGAATTGCCTCTCTGGAGCTCCTTCCCAATATTCTTTCCTATACACTTCCAACTGTTCCTGCGCATCCTCATATCTTTTCTCAATAATCGCTGCGATGATCCCCATTCGCGCATACCATTCACCATACTCTTCAACATCCACCAGACGAACATAATCCTCTGCTCCATCCCCCAGTCGCCCCAGTAAATATGTGCGAACGGTTCCACTTAGGTCTTTCTTATTTTCCAAAAATTTCCTTAGTAGTGTTTCTGTGCATAGCCCGGAGCACAAAACGCTCTCATCCACATGATATGCCATGCTCAATTCTTGTATTAATTTTCTATTCCATCCATAATATTCAATTGTTTCCATCCTTCTCCTCCACTGTCTCATTGCAAGTCATCTATATATCCCCACAAACTATCCTAACATACAACGGATATTTTTTACAGTGTGCTTAAAAACTTCCCCTACCTTAAGGCAAATTCCTTCGAAAACCAAAACAACCCCGGCTGCAACAGCCGGGGCATTTCCATTTCCTAGTGTGTTTCCGGTTCCGGATATTCCTCACCGAAGGTATCCACGGTAACTTTCTTCATTACCTGTGGTTTCAACGGTCTGTCCGCGAAATCTGTTTCGGTTTCTGCGATGGCATTGACATTCTCCATACCTTCAATAACCTTTCCAAAAGCTGCGTAGCTTCCGTCCAGATGTGGAGAATCCTGATGCATAATGAAAAACTGACTTCCGGCAGAGTTTGGCAGGTTGGTTCTTGCCATAGATAAAACACCGGCAGTGTGCTTTAAGTCATTCTTAAAGCCATTCATGGAAAACTCGCCGTTGATTTCGTATCCCGGGCCACCCATACCGGTTCCGTCCGGGCATCCGCCCTGAATCATGAAACCGCGAATTACACGGTGAAAAATCAGGCCGTCATAAAAGTTATGGTTGATAAGACTAATAAAGTTACGAACGGTATTTGGTGCAATTTCCGGATACAGTTCCGCTTTGATTACTTTACCGTCTTCCATTTCGATTGTTACAATTGGATTTGCCATTTTCCTATTTCCTTTCTATTACAGAATTGCCTTGGTCTCTTCTACCTGGTATCCTGCATCCTTAAGCGCTTTAATAATCTGCTCTTTGTGATCGGTTCCGAAGGACTTTAATGTAACGTTTACACGAACAGAATCGGTGTTTCCGGTATTCAAGTGATGAATCTGCTCGATATTTACTACGTTTGCTTTCTGCTCTGCCAAAAGTCCGGTTAATTTTGCAAGTGCTCCCGGAACGTCAGAAAGAACGAGGGTAACAGCAAATACACGGTTACGCATGATTAAACCATGCTCGATTTCGGATGCCATGGTATCTACGTCCATGTTACCACCGCTGACAATCGCTACGACTTTCTTACCTTTTACATCTAGGTGTTTTGCAGCTGCAACTGCTAAAAGTCCGGAGTTTTCAGCTACCATCTTGTGATTCTCCACTACATCAAGGAAGGTTGCCACTAACTCTTCATCGGTTACAGTATCTACGTGATCTAAGTTCTCCTTCAAATATGGGAATACCACACTACCGATGGTTCTAACTGCGGTTCCGTCTGCAATGGTACATACCTTGTCAAGCGGTGTTGGGCCGCCTGCTTCTAAAGCTGCCTTTAAGCTTGGAGCTCCCGCAGGTTCTATGCCGATTACCTTAATGTTCGGATTTAATAATTTTGCTGCAGACGAAATACCTGTTGCAAGTCCGCCTCCACCGATTGGAACAAGCACGATATCCACATCTTTTAACTCTTCGTAGATTTCCATCATAATGGTTCCCTGACCGGTTGCCACTGTTTCATCATCAAACGGATGAATAAAAGTATAGCCATGCTCGCTTGCTAACTTATATGCATGATTGCATGCCTCGTCATAAATATTTCCGTATAAAACAACCTCAGCTCCCAGTGCCTTGGTACGATTTACTTTAATAAGCGGAGTGGTTACCGGCATAACGATAGTTGCTTTTACCCCGTACTGTCTTGCAGCGTAAGCAACACCCTGCGCATGGTTTCCTGCAGATGCAGCGATTAAACCTTTTTTACGCTCTTCATCGCTTAATGTACTAATCTTGTAATATGCACCACGTAATTTGTATGCTCCGGTTTTCTGAAGATTCTCCGGTTTCAAATAAACCTCATTCCCCGTTGCATCGCTTAAATACTGGCTGTACATCAGCTTGGTTTCGTTGGTAGCCTCCTTCACGATTTTACTTGCTTCCTGGAACTTTTCTAATGTAAACATTCCCATTTCCTCCTAAAAAAATATTCTTTATCTAGTAAAAAGGGCATCCACGAACTGGTCAGAATCAAACTTCTGCAAATCGTCGATTGTCTCTCCTACGCCAATATATTTTACCGGAATTTCCAGCTCAGACTGGATTGCCACTGCAATTCCACCCTTGGCCGAACCATCCATTTTGGTTAAAACCACACCGGTAATGTCGGCAGCTTCATTAAACTGTCTGGCCTGTGCCAGCGCATTCTGTCCTGTAGCCGCATCTACCACTACCAGGGTCTCCCGGTATGCTTCCGGATATTCTTTTTCCAAAATCCGGTTAATCTTATTTAATTCATCCATCAGGTTCTTCTTATTGTGAAGACGTCCTGCGGTATCTACCATTAAAATATCTGCTTTTCTTGCCTTGGCTGCTGCCACCGCATCATATACAATGGCTGCTGGATCTGCACCTTCCTGACCACCAATCATGTCCACACCGGCACGGTTCGCCCACTGGGCAAGCTGGCTTCCTGCTGCCGCACGGAAGGTATCCGCCGCCGCAATCACCACTTTCTTGCCATCTGCTTTGAATTTGCCGGCAAGCTTACCGATGGTGGTGGTTTTACCTACACCGTTAACACCGATAACCAGCACAACGGAGGTTTCGGTTTCAAAACGGTATGCGGTTTCCCCAACATGCATCTGCTCCTTGATGCTTTCAATCAGAAGCTCCTTGCATTCCTGGGGTTCTTTGATGTGCTGTTCTTTTACCTTTTTCTTGAGGCTTTCCAAAATCTCTTCCGTAGCATGAACTCCGATGTCACCCATAATCAGGATTTCTTCCAGCTCCTCGTAAAACTCGTCATCAATATTGCTAAACCCGGAAAAAACGCTGTCAATTCCGGACACAATATTATCTCTGGTCTTGGTCAGGCCTTCCTTCAGCCTGGCAAAAAAGCCCTTTTTCTCTTCGCTCATTCTCCTACTCCTCTAATTCCCCTTCAATCAGGTTCACGCTTACTAACGCGGAAATACCTTTTTCCTGCATGGTAATACCGTATAAGCGATCCGCTGCTGTCATAGTACCACGTCTGTGTGTGATAACAATGAACTGGGTATGTTTTGTCAATTTATCCAGATATTTTGCAAAACGGGTAACGTTGCTGTCATCAAGCGCCGCCTCAATCTCGTCTAAAAGACAGAATGGTGACGGTTTCAGATTCTGGATGGCAAAAAGCAAGCAAATAGCGGTCAACGCTTTTTCACCACCGGACAGCTGCATCATGTTCTGCAATTTCTTTCCGGGCGGCTGTGCCGTAATAATAATACCGCACTCTAAAATATCTTCATCCTCTTCCAATTCCAGAGTACCTTTTCCGCCTCCGAAAAGCTCTTTAAACACCTTATCAAATTCCTTCTGAATCTCGGCAAACTTCTCGGTAAACTGCTTACGCATGCCGGCATCCAAATCGTCGATAATATCCACCAGCTGAGCCTCGGCTTTCGTTAAGTCCTCATGCTGGGTATGTAAAAAGGTATAACGCTCAAACAGCTCTTTATACTCGTCGATAGCGTCCACATTAACGGATCCTAAGTCACGGATTTCCTCCTTGGTATCGGAAATAAATCGCTTCAGGGCTGTGGCATCATTTAACTCCTCATCACGAAGTTTCATGGCCGCATGAAGTGTCAACTCATATTCTTCCCAAATATGGTTGGTCTGATTCTCCAAGCCTTCCGTCAAGCGCTCCTTCTGGTCATTCAAACGTACCAGTTCCTTATCCAAATCACTGTGACGTTTTGCCAGTTCCTCACGCTGCTCGAAAAAGCCCTTGTGATCCCGGTTTAATGCTTCCTTTTTCTCTATGGTCTGTGTGAGGCGCTCCGTCAACTCCCGATAGGTTGCATCCCCGGCCGCAATGGTCTTCTGGATTTCCTCGATGTCGGACTTTTTCTTCTCCACATCTTCGGCAGAAAGCTTGGCAGCTTCCAAAACTTCGGAAAGTTCCTGCTTCACTTTCGCAAGTTCCTGCTCCACACGTTCGTAATTCTCTTTTGCAAAGCCAAATCGCTGTTCTACGCCGCCCTGCTCCATCTGCAGTGCCGCCACCAGCTTAGACTGCTCTTCTTCCAACTGCATCTGATATTCCAGATTCTCCTGGAAGTTCCTGGTCTGCTCACCAATCTCTTTTTCCCGCTGTTCAGAAGCCTTTAAGTCCTCTTTGGTCTTGGAAATTCCCAGCTTGTACTCGTTTAATTCCACTTCAATCTCGGAATTTTCCAGACTTAAGCCCTCATAGAGATGGTCACTTTCTTCCTTCTGCTTTCTGGCATTTTCCACATTTAAGGATGCGGTATTTGCCTCAATCTGCAGCTTGCTTAACTTCTCGGATGCCGCCTTGCGATCCTCTTCCAAAAGTTCTCTGGCAGTCTTAATATCCTCCATCCGGTTCTTAAGCTCTTCTCTATCTTTCGTCAGATTCTTAATCTGCTTTTCGATATCCTCCAGCTCTCGCTGTCTTCCCAGAAGGTTACTGTTATTCTTAAAAGCACCACCGGTAATGGAACCACCGGTATTTAAAGATTCACCCTCCAAGGTAACAATACGAAGGGCATACTTGTACTTCTTCGCAAGCTTCAACGCATTATCAATGGTATCCACCACAATAACACGGCACAACAGGTATTCCATAATGTCGGAAAAACGAGCTTCCGTATTCACCAGCTCATCCGCACGACCTAGCACACCGAAATCCGTTTCTTCCAGAGCTTTCTGGGTTTTATCATCCGGTTTACCGGTAACAGAAGTCAGCGGTAAAAACGTAGCTCTTCCCAAACGGTTTTTCTTTAAAAATTCCACCATCCGCTTGGCTGTTTCTTCATCAGTAGTAACGATATTCTGAATGTTACCGCCAAGCGCCGTCTCAATGGCAACCTCATATTTCTTGTCCACGGAAATAATATCCGCAACAACGCCGATAAGGCCTTTTTCCGTATCCTTCTGTTCCATAATCTTACGGATACTGTTACCATAGCCTTCATAGCGTTCTGCTAAATTCCGTAAAGATTCCAGCTTCGACTCCGCCTTATGAAAAGCAATGCTCTTTTGTTCCAGCTCAGCCGACGCTTCTCTATACTTCTCATTCCACTCCTTGCGCTTATGTTCCATAGACGCAAGAAGACCTTTCTTATCTTCAATATCCTTTAAGGTTTTTTCGTATTCCGCCTCAAAATCCGCTAAGCGGGACAGCATTTCCTGCTCATCGCTTTTTTTCTGTAATAAACGCTGGTTCAACTGAGCCTTACGAATATTGATTTGCTCCAACATGGTGTCAAAACGCTGTTGTTTTGCCTTCATGGAAGCACGATCGTTTAAAAGATTAATAATTTCATTCTTGCCATTTTCAATACCGGCATTACACTTGGCAATTTCATCCTGAATAGTTCGTAAGGTATCCTTGGAACCGTTTAATTTATCTCCGATGGCATCCACCTGTACCTTCAGGTCATCCTGCTCCTTCTGGTACTGCTGACGCTGGGTCTCTTTTTCCTCCTGTTCGGATAAAAGCGCCTGCTTTCGGTTATCGAAATGCTCATCATTATTCTTGGCAGAACGAATCTGTTCCTCCAGAAGATTAATCTGGCCCTCCAACTTGCCCTTATTAACCGTCGTATTGGAAATCTCGTCCTTGGTATTATTGATTTGTTCATCCAAGGCTGCAAGTTCCTGCTCCATGCGCTCATATTCCGCCTTAATGGCTTCAATGGCGTCGTTGGTTTCTTTTAACTCATCTTCCGTAATCTTGCCCTTTGCTTCCAGCTCTTCCAACCGGGCCGTCACACGCTCTGTTTCCATCAAGAACAGATTCACTTCGTAATTCTGCAGTTCCGAGTATTTCTTCAAGTAAATCTTGGCCTTCTCGGATTGCTTCTCCAAAGGTGCCAACTGCTTCTCAATTTCGCTTAAAATATCGGTAATACGCACCAGATTGGCACGTTCATTCTCCAATTTCTTGGTGGCATCACTTTTTCTACGCTTAAACTTAACAATTCCTGCCGCCTCATCAAAAAGTTCCCGTCGTTCCTCCGGACGTCCGCTTAAAATCTTATCAATCTGGCCCTGTCCGATAATGGAATATCCATCCTTACCGATACCGGTATCATAAAACAGCTCGTTCACATCCTTCAAACGGCAGGGAGTACCATTAATCATGTACTCACTCTCACCGGAACGGAACACTCTTCGTGTTACCGTGACCTCGGAAAAATCAATGGGAAGCTCGTGATCGCTGTTATCCAAAGTAATGGATACGGTTGCCGCACTTAAAGGCTTTCGATTCTGGGTTCCCGCAAAAATAACATCCTGCATATTGGCACCACGAAGCTGACGGGCACGCTGTTCACCCAGCACCCATCTTACGGCATCACTTACATTACTTTTACCACTTCCATTGGGTCCCACAATACCGGTAATACCGTTGTGGAACTCAAATTTAATCTTGTTGGCAAAGGATTTAAAGCCATGTACTTCCAAACTTTTTAAATACATTCTTAAGTTACCTTTCTTCTTTTAGTGCCAGCAGTGCATGATATGCTGCTTCCTGCTCTGCTGCCTTTTTAGTCGGTCCCTCGCCACGTCCCACTACGCGAGTACCGATTCTGGCTTCCATGCCGAATACCTTGGCATGATCCGGTCCTTCTTCTTTAATAAGATTGTAGTTCAATTCTTCCTCATACTCGGCCTGCACCAGCTCCTGCAAAATAGTTTTGCTATCATAAAAGAGCTGTTTATTCTCAATGTCCGTCAAAATGAAACGCCGAACAAACTCTTTTGCATTAGTAAAACCACCGTCCAGGTAAATTGCGCCGATAATGGCTTCCAGTGCATCTGACAAAATGGACTTTCTGGTTCGTCCTCCTGTCATATCCTCCCCTTTTCCAAGAAGCAGATAGTTTCCAAGATCCAACTGTTTAGTGGTCATGGCAAGGGTCTGCTCACAAACAATACTTGCCCGAAGCTTTGTTAAATCACCTTCCGGAATATTTCGGTATTCATGAAACAAAAACTCACTGGTAATAATTTCTAACACCGCATCTCCCAAAAACTCTAATCGCTCATTATCGGAAAGCTTCTTCATGTGCTTTTCGTTGGCGAAAGAGCTATGTGTCAAAGCCTGCTTAAGCAGTGCCTCCTTACGGAAATGATATCCAATTTTTTCCTGAAATTCCTGTAATCTTTGCATACTACTCCTTACATTACGTAAAAGAAAAGCCCTTCTAACCAAGGGCTTTTCCGTATCTGCCTAGTTAATTGCTTTCTTTATCTGTTCTACTGCATCTCCAACGGTAACAATGTTCTCTGCAGCATCATTCTCAATCTCAATATCGAACTCGGATTCAATACCCATGATAATCTGATAAACATCTAAGGAATCTGCTCCCAAATCATCTACAAAGGTGGTGTCCTTGGTAATCTCATCAACATCAACATTCAATACTTCTGCGATAATCGCTTTTAACTTTTCAAATTCCATACCTTAATTCCTTCCTATTTCTCTTCCTCCGGAACGCTAAAACATTCCAGGATCTTCTGATTCACATTTTGCTCTTTAAAAGTCTTGCACTGTAACAGTGTATTATAAACTTCTTTCGCCGTAGCACTTCCGTGGGTCTTAACCACCAATCCCTTACATCCCAAAAGCGGCGCTCCTCCGTATTGGGAGGCATCGAATCTCTTCATGGTCTCCTTCAATGCCGGTTTCACCAAAAGCGCTCCAATCTTGCTTCGTAAGGTGGATAAAAGTCCCTGCTTCATTAAATGAAGTATGGTGGATCCCACTCCTTCGTAAAGCTTCAAGATTACATTTCCCACAAAAGCTTCGCACACAACTACATCCGCTGCACCGGCAGGAATATCTCTCGCCTCAATGCTTCCGATAAAATTGATGCCCTCTGCTTCTTTTAATAAAGGAAATGTCTCTTTAACAAGCTGATTCCCCTTCTCTTCTTCCGCTCCAATATTTACAATGGCTACCCTTGGATTCTGAATTCCCAAAACATGCTCAACGTACAAAGAACCCATTTTTGCAAACTGTACCAAATGGGATGGTCTGGCATCCACATTAGCTCCACAGTCAACCAAAAGCGCAGCACCCTTCTCAGTAGGAATTAACGGTGCCAACGGCGGGCGTTCCACTCCCTGAAGCCGTCCCACCAGAAGCTGACCGCCTGCTAATAATGCGCCGGTACTTCCGGCAGAAACAAATGCATCTGCCTTGCCCTCTTTAACCAGCTTCAATCCTACCACTATGGAAGAATCTTTCTTACGGCGAATTGCGAGCACCGGAGGCTCTGCAGTCTCAATCACATCTTCCGCATGACAAACGGTAATCCGATCTTCGGGATAAGAATACTTCGCCAGTTCTTCTTTAACCACAGGTTCCTGTCCAACCAGAATAACGGAAAGTTCCTTGCGATCGTTCACCGCATTCACAGCTCCACGAACAATCTCTCCCGGGGCGTTATCGCCACCCATTGCGTCCAATACGACTTTCGTCATCTCTTCCATCTGAAAACCTCCTATCGCCTATAAAAAAATATACTATATCTCCCTCAAAAATTCAATAAAAAATTCGTGTCCTTTTCCACGAAAAAAGACCTCTTCCCGCACTACACAGGAAAAGGTCTGTTTGGTTAAAATTAATCCTGAGCGATGATCTCTCTCTTGTTGTAAGAACCGCAAGCCTTGCATACTCTGTGAGGCATCATCAATGCACCACACTTGCTGCATTTTACTAAGTTTGGAGCACTCATTTTCCAGTTCGCTCTTCTCTGATCTCTTCTACCTTTAGAAGATTTATTCTTTGGACAAATTGACATCTGTTACACCTCCTTAAACTTATTAAAGACATCTTGTATAGCAGCCATTCTTGGATCTACTACTGTCCTGTCGCAAGCGCATGTGCGCTCATTTAGATTACAGCCGCACTTGTGGCAAATTCCTTTGCAATCATCCTTGCACAGGACCTTCATAGGCCAGTTAACTAACATCTCATCATAGACAAGTTGGTCTGTATCCAAAATCAGTCCGTCAATATACTCCGCAACATCCAGTTCATCCATCACAAGAGTATGATCTTCCAATGGGAACTCTCTCTCAAAATCAAGATCTAAGGATATTGGCACATCGGCTAAACACCGATCACATGGAGCGATTGCACTGATATGTGAAGAAGCCTTAAGGAGAATCTTTCTTCCCCGGTCATTCTTTACATATAACTGCACCGGACTCTTATCTGTAATAGGGTATTCCCCTGTTCGAGTTTGGAATTGCTCCATTTCCACGGGCACTTCCCGGCTTAATTCTCTACCCGGATTGCTTACCAGGTCAAATAAGTCTATCTTCATGGCATACTCCTATCCACACTTGATATATTATACCTATGAACAATCAGGTTGTCAACTGTTTTTTGGAATGTTTTTAGGGGTGTATTTCCGAGCAATAAATTTCCATGCTGTCCCCTAATTCATTTCGCATTTTTAAAATTTCTTTATTTTTGCGAAGTAGAAAGCCATCTCGCAATATCAACGATTCTGATGCCGTCATCCTGAGCTTCATCATGCTTTGTCCTTGCAATAATCATTTTAGGATAAGCATCTTTTATACTCAAAAGAGGAGCCTTTTCTCTTTTATAAGTTTCTTCCCGAGAAATATCATCTGAAACCTGTATATATAACTTTTCGCCTTCCTTGATAGCAACAAAATCTACTTCCCTCGCGTATAGTTTTCCAACATATACTTCGTATCCTCTGCGCAAAAGTTCCAGCGCTACCATATTCTCATACAAATGGCCATAATCCGCATCCTTAGTACCTAATTCTGAAAAACGAAATGATAAATCGGAAAGATAATATTTCTTATCTGACTCGAGATATTTTTTCCCTTTAATATCATATCGCTGAATTGGATAAAACAAAAAAGAACGACACAAATAATCAATATACGCTCCTACCGTTTTATCGTTTGTTTTATAAGTACCTGAGGTTAGTTTAGTCGCAACATTTCTTATAGAAGTCTGATTGCCCACATTATCCATCAAAAAATTACCAATCATAATCAACAAATCTTCATTTTCTATCCTAAACTTGGTAACGATATCCTTGGTAATGGTTGTTCTATATATTCCATTGATATATTTTCTGGCATCTTCCTCTGTCTTATATAAATAGGAACCGGCCATACCGCCCTTTTTTACATAATCATCAAATGCAGCATCCACATCATCCGATGGGTAGTATTTCAGATACTCGTTAAAAGAAAATGGATAAAGCTTTATCTCGAATACTCTTCCACCAAACAACGTTGCAAGGTCACTTGAAAGTAGAAATGCATTGGATCCCGTAAGGTATATGTCATATAACTCTTCTTCATATAGGCTATTGATCACTCTTTCAAATCCATCACACATCTGAACTTCATCAATAAAAAGATAGTTCGTCTTATCATCATCATATTGCTGTTCCACATATTCATATAACTTATCGCCATCCAGCAAAGACTCATTCTTTTTAAGATTCAACTTAATACGCACAATATTCGCAGATTCATCTTGAGCTATCATATCAATGAATGCATCCATTAGTTTTGATTTTCCACTTCGACGCACACCTGTTATCACCTTAATATCAGGAATATCTTTTACAGCGAAAAGCGCATTCAAATAGTAATTTCGTTCAATCAGTTTCATATTTTTACACCTCACTGATAGTATACCTCATTTCGCAAATTTAAGCAATTTTAAAATTTGCGAAATGGATGTTCTATGATTTTTCCGTTTTTTACGAAAAAACAGCGGGCATAATACCTGCTGGATTCAACTTCTGTCTCTCCGGTACCGAGTATTTCTCACACCCCACCGGGGCGTGTATACTTTTCGACCTCTCTGGCCCTCAGGTGCCGAGTATTTCTCATGCCCCACCGGGGCGTGTATACTTTTCGGCCTCTCTGGCCCTCAGGTGCCGAGTATTTCTCATGCCCCACCGGGGCGTGTATACTTTTCGGCCTCTCTGTCTCTCCGGTACCGAGTAAACGGAGCGTCAACGGTATATAGCAACTTCAGATGCCTCAAAAGTTACATTTTCTCCCAATTCCGGCATATTTTCCCCCAAAAATGTACACTTTCATCCATCTACAATTCGTATATACCGAGAATTTGGAAAAAATGTAACTTTTGGGGTCTCTTGGCTTCGTATAGCCCGAGAGCAGATTAAACCGCACTGTAATCAGTATGTTCTCCGGTTTCCATCAAGCAATCTATATCGGCAAAAGCATTTTCCAGTCGTTCCTGATGATACTGGAAGTACATATCATAAATCTTGTCTGTAATACCTTTCTCATCCCACTCACGAAGGACGTCACCGGTTGGGCGTTTCTTTTCACTTGCGTATTTTTCAATTAGAAAAATAAAAAATCTCAATTCTTCATTCATTCTTATTCCCCCTGATATATGCCGAATTTCTTGGTTCCCCCGTAATTTGTTCGACTTCCCACATATCAAAAATTGCCCTTTCAGGGAATGCCCATAATCCACCGGCTTCATCTTCCAACATACCATGGGTCTTTGACATCAAAAAGCTTCTCATTGCATCTAGTGCCGGCATCTTATATTTATCTATAATCATACAAATAACGTTCCTATCATAGTATCATATTTTCTGTCCGTTCAAATGTACTCCGTTTATGCTATAAGATTTTTTTCGCACCCTAAAAAGAAAATTTAAACCTGTACCTTGACAACTGAAAAATCTCCCGTCATCCGATGGGGCCCTCATAACCTTTATTCACATATTTTAAAACCACTTTCTTCTATCGATTGTCATTTTTCAAGGGATAATTTCCAAGGAGCAGTTTTTTACAACACTTCAAAACCCGTTTGGAGCAGTTTTTTACAACACTTCCATAATTGCCAGCCCTATCTGCCTATGATATACTGTAATACATGAAGATTACAGGAATTATAGCGGAGTTTAATCCGTTTCACAACGGACATCAATATATATTAGAAAAGGCACGTGTTCTGACGGGCTGCGAGAAGCTGGTGGTTGCCATGAGCGGCGACTTCGTACAGCGAGGGGCGCCGGCCATTCTGGATAAGGGAATGCGGGCGAAGTGCGCCCTAATGAATGGAGCGGATTTGGTTGTGCAACTACCGGTGGTAACAAGCACCGGCTCAGCCAGAGATTTTGCCTATGGTGGGGTAAAAACATTGGCAGCCTGCGGGGTGGATACCCTTGTGTTCGGATGCGAATGGGAGGATGCGGAACTTTTAAGGAAGTTTGCAGATATTCTGTACACAGAACCGGAGGCGTTCAAAAGTACCCTTCAACAGGGATTAAAAGCAGGAAAGAATTATCCCACGGCACAGACCGAAGCACTGCTGGCATGTATGGATACCGCTAATAGTTTGGAAGAAGACACTTTTTCCAGACTTTTAAGGGAACCGAATACCATCCTTGGCTTAGAGTACATGCGAGCCATCAAGGAACTTGGTCTCTCTATGGTGACACTACCGGTTAAAAGAACCGGGGTTTCCCACCATGGGGAGGAAGTCTGCGGAAGCTTTGCGTCTGCATCCTATCTGCGAAGCCGGCTTTTAGACTGCGATTCTCCGGCACACGTTTTTCAGGAGTTAAAAGAATTGGTTCCTGCAAATATTCGTCCCCTTTACGAGGAACAGACGGAAAAGCAACCACTGTTATCTGAATTGGATTATGAAAAAGTGCTATACTATAAGCTTCTGCTTGCTTATAGAACGTCATCTACACCGGTAGCAAGTACATCCGCGCAACCAAGTTTCCTGGATGCCACGGATGAAATTCTAAACCGCTTGCAAAAGGAATTATCCGATTACAGAAACTTTGCTGAGTACCTGGATAGAGTCACGACCAAAGACGTAACCCGGGGACGTATGCTACGGATTATTACCCACATTCTGCTGGATCTTACAACAGAATTGGGAAGCCTTTTCCGAGAAACCGAGTTACCCTACGTCCGGGTTTTGGGTGTAAAAAAAGATGCCAGACCGTTATTGGGAGAAATTGCGAAGAAAGCGCCGGTGATTACCTCTGTTGCTGAGGGCGAGCAGGCACTGCTCAAAGAAACAGCTTGCGACGCAAACAGAACCCACAGCGTTTTAACCCTACTTGCTTCCGACATTTTTGCCCGGGAAGTCTATCTTATGCTGACAAAAACAAAAGGCGACGCCATTTCTTTGCCAAACGACTATCGCCTTCCGATACAAATAATCTAGAACACGAACTGCCGGATTTTCTCCGGCAGTTTTTTCTACACTCTTTCATTTGTCCCTGCGCCGCAAATGGATATTAATCCCAACCGCCAACACCAGATTTAGCAGCAGGCACGCCAGCAAAACCGCGTGATATACTTTTTTATACCCTTCATTTCCAATCTGAAGGCTGTAGGAAAGCAACGCTGCCGATCCGTTTTTTAAGTAATACCCGGAAAAAGCATTAATGAAAATCAGCATAACCGCCTGCTCCAAGACCGCACCCATTCCGTAAAATCTTGACCGGATAAGTCTACGCTCTTCTTTCCGAAAGCTCTGATCCGCTAGATAAGCCTTCGCACTGGAAGCATTTCCGCAGGAAACAAAGATAACGGTCAGAACTATGCCAAACATATAGCTGATATTCCATGCCATCAACAGGGAACAAGCGCCTGCCAGTACCATGCAACACTCCCCCTGCGAGGGTCATAACTGCTTCTATCAGGTATACCTTAAAGGGATTGGCTATTTTTCCAAAGGAGCTTATGAAAAAGGATCCCGCTTTTTCAAAGGCATATATAGGAAACTGTTTACATACTTTTTCAATGCTTACTCTGCCTCATTTTCGAGAAGTTTAAAGAAGAACTTTTCCTTCATCGGGGTATCAATGACACGAACCGGCTTCAACTGGTTCTGTGATACACCCTTCATAATCATCAGATCACGGTACAACATATAGGTTTCCTGTTGTGTGATGCACAACTTTGTTCTTCCAAGAACCCCATTTCTGACTTTGCTTCCAAACGAAGGATTTGCCTCCGACAGCAGTCTTTCAATCACATCCCGGTATTCCGGAAGTTTGTCCGGGTCAATATCCTTATCCGGCTCCATAAGTACCACGTATCTTCCGGGCTTGGATTCCGTATCGGCGTAAACGCTGAAATCCCGCAGCAAAACGCCGGTTTCATCCTGGAATTTTCCAATGGACCAGCGTACTGCTTCCTCGTTTGTCTTCTCTCCGGCAATGGAAAGCATCTGGTTTTTCCTATAAAGGAAGGTAACCATGGGTGACTCGTTATAAAATCCGGTGACTCTTATAACATCCTTAATCCGATAACGGTAAAAGCCGGATAAATTCGTAATAATGATTTCATAGTCCTTTCCTTTTTCCACCTGATCAATGGTATAGGTAGTATTCTCATCTTCTGCATCTACCGGCACAAATTCATAGAAGCATCCGTCCGGAAGCAGAACAAAGGACTCTTCGCCCGTTCTTCTGGCAACGGCCATCAGTGCCTCAGATGCAGCATAATTCAAATAGGTGTATGGCATATTCTTTCCTGTGTACTGACGCATTTTCAGTGTGTACTGCGCAAATCCACCGGTTCCGATGGCGGCAAGCCACTGCATGGACGGCCAGATCCTCGGCACAATCGGAGTATCGAATCCTGCTTTGAATTCTGCCCGAAGCTCATCTGCCCTTGCTTTATCCGGCTTCAGGCCAGCAGAAAGCACCTCTCTCATTTCATCCGATACACGAACATCCTCGCCGATAACACCTTTTTCAATATCATCACATAATTCTTCCCAGTGAGCTTCCAGATAGGTCATCAAATCCACCAGACCTGTCATAAAAGCCGAAACCATGCTGGTAACCTTCCGCTCCTGTAACGCAAATCGAAGTTTCAAATACTTCATATCCATATCTTCTTCCGGGAATATAACCGCAGCCGGGGACGTCATAAAGTTTTTCAACATATCCGCAAGAGGACGCAGAACGGTTCCGGAAATAGCACCCTTTGTAACTCCGTTCTCCGTTACCATCGGAGGTGCTTCCAAGGTGTTCAGACAATACCCATCCTCAAAGGATTTTCCGGTGGTATTGCGATAGTATTCATCCATAACACCAAATGCAATATTGGCACCATACTGGGAATAGGTGTCAAGAGTATATCTTGATACCGGTATATGCTTGGGCACACCCACGCTACCGGAACTCAAAGCATAATGCATAATCGGATAATTGGTAATAAGACCCTCTTCATCATTCTTAATCATTCGCTCAATGTAGGGAGAGTAGTCATCATAGGTTGAAAACGGAACATTTTTCTTATAGTCTTCAATACTCTTAATCTGATCAAATCCGTACTTTTTACCATACTCTGTATCAGCATTGTCCGCCAAAATCTTCATCAAAAGCTCTTTATTCGCCTCAACTGCTCTTTTACTCACATCATCCAGATGGCGCAAAGCGTTGGCGCCACGACTTTTCATAACATGGCAGAACATGTGGTTAGTAATTCCTTTTAGCATACCTTCTCCTCCTGTATTAGTTATCTTTATACTATATATCTATTATCCGTTCCCTACCAAAAATGTAAATACGCTTCCCCCAAAAATAAGAAAACTTTCACATTTCCCGCCATACAAAAAGGCCGTGAAACCACGACCTTTTCTTTACCAACCCAAATCCATCAACCAGTTGTTTAATCTGCGCTCATTATCCTGTGGGCCTTCTCCCTCTTTCTTTTCGGAAATAAACTCTCCTTTAATGTTTCCGTCCACAATGTAAAGTACACGCTTACATCTGGCTGCCACTTTTGCATCATGGGTTACCATCATAATGGTTGTACCTTCTTCGTTTAATTTCACCAGTTCTTCCATAACCTCCCCGGATGCGGTACGGTTTAAGGCGCCGGTAGGTTCATCCGCAAACAAAAGCTTCGGCTTATTCACCATGCTTCGGCAAATGCAGGCACGCTGCAGCTGTCCGCCGGATACTTCGTTGATATCATTGTCCGCCACTTCCATAATGGATAGCTTTCGCATCAGTTCCTCTGCCCGCTTGATTTTCTCTGCCTTGGTGGCCTTATCGGATTTACTCTCCAAAGCCGGTAACGCAATATTATCCAGAATGGTAAGGTTTTTCATCATATACATCTGCTGGAAAATGAATCCCATTTTGTTTAAACGAATTTCTGCCAGTTCATTGGCCGACAAAGCGGTAATGTCTTTTCCGTCAAAAAGCACCGTTCCGCTGGTGGGCACATCCATGCCGGATACCGCGTATAGCAGGGTGGATTTTCCGGAACCGGAGGGTCCCATAATCGCAACCATATCCCCTTCTTCCACGGAAAAACTAACATTTTTCAACACGTTGTTCTGTCTTTTTTCTATAACATAGGTCTTACAAAGATCCTTTACTTTTAAAATTTCAGCCATTTTTTTCTCCTTTCTCAAACCGTAATTATTCCATATTCGTAATACTGTTGCTCTTAATCCGATAGGTGTAAAGCCCGGTGAAAAATACCGCCAAAAGGCTGATTGCAAGAATCACTCCCGGATAAACCACCAATAAAGATACCGGATTGAAGCAATACTCTACGTGATTAGCGCCCATCATATTCCAGATAGGATCTGTCCAAAGCTTCGTTACCGGATAGGTTAAAAGCACCGCCAGTCCTTCTGCAATCAGGGTTACCAGTAAGAATCGAAGCACGTGCCACTTTAATACAAAGCGATTGGAAAATCCCAAAGCTTTTAACAGGGCAATCTGATTGGTTTCATCCTGAATAAAGGATCGCTCCATCAAAACCGTAACCAAAACAACCACAATACAGGTAATCAACAGCAAAAGTTTTGCCACCGTGTCCATGGTACCCGCCACACCAATACAGTCGCTGCAAAAGCCGGCTGCATCAAATACATCTTCCACATCATAGAATTTCTGTATCTTTTTTATCCGTTTTGCAACTTCCGCTCCATCCGGATGGTCGTCAAAATCAATCTGAAATGCCATCAGAACACTGGCATGCTTCATTTCCGTAGGCGCATCTTCGTGCAAACGAATCACTTTTCCAAGCTGATTCATACTTTGGAAGGTGCCTGAAACGATGCATTCCTTTTTCTCGCTTCCAAAATCGATAACTACCCTATCCCCGATAGCAATATCAAACTCCTTGGCAATGGCTGAGGTAATGGCGATTTCTCCCGCATTTTCCGGAGCCGACCCTTCCGTATACTCATATTCGGATGCTTTGGTCTTTTTATTTTGCTGGAAAAGAGTTGAAACCTTCTTTCCGTTTATGGTGATGGGATAACTGTACCACACTTCCATGTGAACCTTTCCCGGCATTCCCATTTTTTCCAGATCCTCTTCCATATCCCGGAAATCCCGGTCAAGCATTTCGTCTCCCTCCGGAGATAAATAATCTTTTTTCAACAATTTAGAATCCGTAATATATACATCACACTTCTTGGTAAAAGTGGAAATCAGTGTGTCGCTTTTCATAGTATCTGCCACTTCCACCACTCCAAATACAAATAAGGAGCATAAGAAGAAGGAAAAAACGATAATTGCGAACCGTCTCGGCGCACTTAACACATCGTTAAGCGCCATATATGCCGCATTGCCAAAATGTGCTTTTTTCAAGGAATAGGCTGATTTTCGTTTATACCGCTCGCCGGTCTGCCCACTTCGGATTGCATCCACCGGCGTTGCTTTTTTCACCTTGGCAGTGCAAAGATAGGCAAAGCCACTCATAATCAGCACAACCACCACTGCACCCAAAAGATTTAGCCCAATTCCAACAGTATTTCCCAGCACCATCTTTTGGGAAACGGTACGAAGCAGCATATTTCCAAAAGGAATACCAAAGCCAAATCCTGCCACGCCTCCAAAAATGGCGATTCCCAAATACTTCATCATGAAAAGGCTTCGGATTTTAAAGTTTTTAATTCCGATGGCCTTCATAACACCAATCTCCCGATATTCCTCACTAATGGAAAAGGTGATTACGAATTTCAAAAGTACAAAGGACACCATCACCAGACATACGCTTAACGCCAGCACAATCATGGCTATAATCATATCCATTACATAGCTGGTTTTTATGAGATTCCGGTCTCCGGAAAAAAGAATGCCGCTAATTCCGGAAAACTCCTGCTGCAAAGCTTTTACATTATCCGAATTGATGTAAAACATCCGTCCCGCGTAGGGTCCTAACTCTTTTGTTCCATTATAGTCCCCATACTCTTTATCGCTGATGAGCATTCTGGTATTTCCCATCATTTCCGATCCCAACAAAGCATCTTTGATTTCTCCCGCAATACGATAATTTTTGTCGGTTCCGTGGGACTGAATGCGGATTCTGTCTCCCACCTTCGCTTTGTTTTTCTTTAAAAATCCGGAGGTAACGTAGATTTCTCCCTTTTTTACGGAAGTCAGTTCCTTATTATCCAGTGTAAAATAGTGAATTCCGCTTTTCTGCACCTTCTGAACCACCAGGGTATTGTTTTTTACTTCCACGGCTTTTCCCGCAACTGTAATTTCGTCCTTGGATAACCACAGACACTCTTCTTTCCTATAATCCTCTACGTGCTTTGAATTTTTCAAAATCTCCTCAATCTCGGCACCATCGTTTTGCACCACCATTTCGTAGTCACCGATTCCGGCTTTGTCCAGGAAATAATCGGTTCCGTTCATAACTGTCACAATATTGCTAAGACCGCTGGATACGAACATTGCCGCCAGAATCGTAAATAAAAACAGAATGATGTTCATGGTTTTTTTCCGCTTCATATCTTTTTTCAAAATATTTACGTACATGATTGTTCTCCCTTCTTTCGTTTTCGTATCCTTACTATACTGCGGCAATTATTAAAGAATCCTTAAATCGAAAAAAATGTAGCCGACCCGCTACACTTTCTTCAACACCAGCGTAACTCCAAAGCTTCCGCCGCTTATTTTCGCGAAAATCTCTCCATCCATCTGATGCATCAGCTCTTTGCAAATGTAGAGCCCCAGACCGCTTCCTGCAATATTGGCGCTGTTGCTTCCCCGGTAAAAGGAATCAAAAAGCTGAGGCAATTCTTCTTCCTTCAATTGACAGCCGGTGTTTTCCACTAAAATCAGTTTGCAGTTTTCCTCTTCATCTACTGTAATGGAAATCCTGTCTCCGTCTCCGTATTTGATAGCGTTTTCCATTATATTTTGCAAAACCTCCACAATACGGTCTTTATCTCCATGAACAAGGCAATTTTCTGTTTTCTGTATTGTAAAATCTGTTCGGTTCTGCTTTAATTTTTCCTGATAGTAAGTCTTTATTTCATCTAAAATACTTCGCAAATACACTTCCCCATTCTGCACCTTAAAGGACATAATCTCGTTCCTAGAAGCATGCACGATGGCATTGACGTACTCCTTGATTTCCGCTGCGTTCTTTTCGATTCCTTCCATGGCTTCTATACGCTTTTCTTCCTCTTGATACAGGTTGTTTTTCAGCGCTTTCGTATATAAGTCAATGGCAGAAAGCGGTGTTTTTACATCGTGAGAAAGGGATAAAATTAAGGTCTTCCGCTCTTTCAATAAAGAAAGTTCTCTTGCCTTATCATCCTCCAATTTTTCTCGGAGCATGTCCATTCCCCAAAGGAATCGACCAAAATATTTACTTTTTTCTTCCGGAATAGGTACCGCCAGATTCCCCTTGGAAAGTTCTATGGGAAGTTCTCTTACATTATCAAAGGGATGAATTACCTTTTTCCCCAGATACCACAGGATAAAAGCGGTAACCGCCACCATAACGCCCAATACTGCATTCATTGCAATTTGCAGTTTGTTTGATGTTTCCTGCCGATAAGCAAATTGGTACAGCTTCCCCTTCACTTCTTCAACTGTATAGGGCTCTTTTATTCGCTCCGTAGGCCGAAACTCCTGCACACTGATGATATGAGGATACTCAGCTAAATCTATCTGTTGTATGCTCTCTCCGGCTTCCATGCGATTCATCACTCTGCTAATCTCCACCTCATACATCCGTCCTGCCAAAGCCTCACTTGCACCCGCCAGCCACACATTTGCACAAAGAATGATTACGCATTCTATCGCTATAATGAAACCCGCAAATTTTCTATATCTACTCAAACCGATACCCCACTCCCCACTCCGTCAAAATATGTTTCGGATGTTTTGGGTCTTCTTCTACTTTTTCCCGAAGCCACTTTACATGCACCGTCAAAGTCTGTAACTCCGACTCGCTGTCACTTCCCCAGATTGTATTAAAAAGGTATTCCTTCTTCAGAGTAACACCTTGATTTTCCATAAAAAACTTCAATAATTCGTATTCCTTGATTGTGGCATCCACTGCCTTTTCTTTTACAAAAATACTGTTTGTGACCGTATTTAGCCGAATGTCCCCGCAAATAAGTTCCTCTAAAGCATACTTTCTTTTAAAAATGCCACGTATCTTGGCAAGAAGAATATCAATATCATAGGGCTTTTCAATGTAATCGTCCGCTCCAAGTCCCAGGCCCTTTAGCTTATCATCCTTGGCAGTTTTGGCACTGGCAATCATAATGTGGGCATTGGAGTTTTCCCTGATTTTGGAGCACACTGCAAAACCGTCCATTCCCGGCAACATCAAATCCAAGATGATTAGCTTCGCCCCGTAACGTTCAAACAGATTCAGGGCTGCTTCCCCGGTTTTTGCAACGCTCACCACGTAATTTTCCTTTCGCAAAAAATCGCAAAGCAAATTTCCAATCTCTTCATTGTCTTCCACCAAAATAATGTCTAACATACTTTCTCCCTTCATACGATACTTCGCTCTGTCATAGGCAAAAAAGGGCGCACCCACGGCACGCCCTTATCCTTTTCTAATGATGGAATAACCGGATTCCGGTAAATGCCATCGCCATATCATATTTGTTACAGGTTTCAATTACATTGTCATCCCGGACAGATCCACCCGGCTGTGCAATGTATTTTACGCCGCTTTTGTGCGCACGCTCCACATTGTCTCCAAATGGGAAAAATGCGTCGGAACCGAGAGCCACGTCCTGTAAAGTATCAAGCCAGGCTCTTTTCTCTTCTCTGGTAAACTCTGCCGGTTTTTCGCTAAAATAGCGTTTCCAGCAACCATCTGCCAACACGTCCATGCACTCATCGCCCATATATACATCGATACAGTTGTCTCTGTCAGCACGACCAAGTCCCTCCTTAAACGGAAGATTCAGCACTTTTTCAGACTGACGCAAGTACCAGTTGTCTGCCTTCTGACCTGCCAGACGGGTACAGTGGATACGGCTCTGCTGGCCTGCCCCGATACCGATGGCCTGTCCACCCTTTACATAGCAAACAGAATTGCTCTGGGTATATTTCAATGTGATTAAAGCGATCAACAGATCACGCTTCGCGCTATCCGGAATCTCCTTGTTATCGGTCACAACATTTTCCAAAAGAGATTTTTCCATCTTCAGGCTATTTCTTCCCTGCTCAAAAGTCACACCAAATACCTGCTTATGCTCAATCTCAGCCGGTACATAATTCGGATCCATCTGTAAGATGCAGTAGTTGCCTTTCTTTTTGCCTTTTAACATCTCCAATGCCTCCGGCTCAAAGCCCGGAGCAATGATGCCGTCGGAAACCTCTCGCTTGATAATACGGGCAGTATCTACGTCGCACACATCGGATAATGCGATAAAATCACCAAAAGAAGACATTCTGTCTGCGCCTCTGGCTCTGGCATAAGCCGTTGCAACTTCACTTAAGTCTCCTAAATCGGATACCCAATAAATCTTCTTTTCCACTTCGGAAAGGGGCACGCCAACAGCAGCTCCAGCCGGAGAAACATGTTTAAAGGAAGTTGCTGCCGCAAGTCCGGTAGCCTCCTTTAATTCTTTTACCAGCTGCCAGCCGTTAAAAGCATCAAGCAGATTAATGTATCCCGGTTTTCCGTTTAAAATGGTAATGGGCAGTTCCCCTTCTTCCATGAAAACCTTGGCAGGCTTCTGATTCGGGTTACAACCATATTTCAATTCTAATTCTTTCATTTTTATCCTCTCTTTCCCGGGTATCGTAAGCCCGGGGTCACACTTTTACGCTAAGGTTAAAAGCGCTGCCTCCACAACATGGGATAAAAGTACGGATGTAGTAACGCTTCCCACGCCGCCGGGTACCGGTGTAATCTTATCTACTACCGGCTCCACGTCGTCAAAACGTACGTCTCCGCAAAGTTTTCCTTCTTCGTTCACATTGATTCCTACATCAATTACAATCTGACCTTCTTTTACAAAAGATGCATCCACCACGCCGGCTTTTCCTGCTGCCACCACAAGGATATCCGCCTCTCTTGTTACAGATGGCATATCCACAGTTCTGGTGTGGCAGGTGGTTACGGTAGCATTTTTCTTCAGTAACATCTGAGCTACCGGCTTACCGATAACCAAACTTCTTCCGATTACAACTGCTCTCTTACCGGTGCAGTCTACTTTGTAATGATCTAAGATTTCAATACATGCCTGTGCAGTACATGGCGGGAATCCAATCTTTTTTCCGGTAAAAACGCCGGACATGGAAAGATCTGTCATGCAGTCCACGTCTTTTTCGGGTACTAAAGCATTCTCAATCTCCGCCTGATTCAAGTGCTTCGGAAGCGGACGGAACAATAAAACGCCATGAATGGTCTTATCTTCGTTTACGTCCTGAATGGTCTTTAACACTTCCTCCTGGGTTACGTCTTCCGGCAGTAAAATCTTTTTGCAATTTACTCCCAGAGTCTCGCACCGCTTGGTTGCACCTTTTTCGTAGGAAATATCGCTGGGATTTTCACCCACACGAATGATGCAAAGAGTAGGCTCTACACCTTTTGCCTTGCACTCTTCTACCTGTCCCATGATGCGTTCGTTTAACGCTTTGGTTACTTCCTTACCCAATAACTGCTGTCCCATGTTGTTTTTCTCCTTTAATACGCTTTATTTATTCTTGTTAATAATATTGGTCTTGTATTCACCTGTCTGAATGTCAATGTAACGTACAAATAAAGATACTTTATTCTCTTCATTCAGGCTTTCCCAGAGCATATTGGTAAACTGCTCCATATCATCCATCATTTCCACCAACTTCGGTTCGCCTTCAAAACTTGGGAGCGGATTGGTATTTTCTTTATAAGTATGGATAAAACGACCTTCTCCGGCTACCGGATTCTCATACGCAAAGGTATAACGGTTGGTTGCTTCCGGATTGCCGTTATTGCTCTTTAAAATCGACATGGCGTAGTTGAATTTTCCATTCTCCACATGTAAGATACCGGAAATTCTTGGGGTATAATTGGGTTCATCCGGCTCAAACTTGCGGGTACGCAATGCCTGTTCAAAGGTTTGCTGCTTATCCATCAGTTCATAGATTGTATCTGTCTGGTCACCGTTGGTTACGATGGTCTTGTTGCCAAGGACACGCACCGGCGCATAGATAATTAAGCTTGGGTCACTTAATTTAGCCGGGTCGTAAGCTTCGGTACGAATACCTTCTCCGTCCTCTACAAACACGCGATTACGACTGTTCTCGCTTCTACCCATAATAAAATAGGCAGCTACCGCATACTTTCCATTGGGAGTTTTACCAAGGACAATACCACGTCCCGGATAGGTGTTTGCGGTTAATTCATTTTTCAAAGAAACTTGTTTCATACGTTCCTCCTATCAAAGTTTTTTCACATTTTTTAGTGTACCACAAAGGCACGAGGCAAGCAAGCCTGAAAGGGGTATTGGCACACTTTACAGAAAAACATATGTTTGCTATACTAAAATAAAATCTGCGAAAGGAGGTCCACCATGGCGAAGCCCTTAGTTTTCCATATCGATGTCAACTCTGCTTTCCTAAGTTGGGAAGCCGCAAAACAGCATAACGAAGACCCTTCTGCTCCGGATATCCGGGACATTCCGGCAGCAATCTGCGGTAATCCCAAGAGCCGTCATGGAATCATCCTTGCCAAGTCCATTCCGGCAAAGAAATACGGGGTTGTAACAGGGGAACCGGTGAGCCAGGCATTAAAAAAATGCCCAACTCTTACTTTGATTGCGCCTACTTATGGACTTTACGTGGAAAAATCTCATAAACTGATGGACCATCTTCGTCGCTATTGCCCGGAGGTGGACCCCTTCAGTATTGATGAAGCCTTTTGCGATATGACAGGTACCGAGCTTTTGTACCCTGACCCTATTGCTTTTGCCCACAGTTTGAAAGACGAAATCCGGGAAACCTACGGTTTTACTGTCAATATTGGAATTTCAAGCAACCGTCTTTTGGCAAAAATGGCTTCCGACTTCGAGAAGCCGGACAAAGTCCATACCCTATTCCCCCATGAGGTTCCATCTAAGATGTGGCCTCTTCCTGTGGAGGATTTGCTTTTTATTGGCAAAAACACTGCTAAGAAGTTACACGAGCTTGGCATTCACAGTATCGGAGATTTGGCAGCTGCAGATCCAACGCTTTTACAGAATCATTTGAAAAAAATGGGACTCACCGCATGGCGCTATGCCAACGGCCACAGCGATGGGGATTTTTCCCACGCAGCACAAAATAAGGGCTACAGTAATTCCACCACCATGGCAGAGGATGTCACTACTCCCGGCCAGGCAAAGGAAATTTTGCTTTCCCTTACGGAAACCGTGGCAAGCCGCCTACGCTACGACGATATGAAGGCAGGGGTTGTGTCCGTCACCATCCGCAATACGGATTTTGAGGATCACAGCAAACAGGTAAGCCTATATTCCAACACCAATGTAACGGAGGAACTTTACAATGAAGTTTCTGCGCTTTTTGACAAACTCTGGGACGGTTCTCCCATTCGTCTCTTAGGGGTTGCCGCTTCCAAGGCAGAAGAAGGAAGTGCTTATCAGTATGACCTTTTCAATCAGGGGAAACACGAGAAACTGGAGAAATTAGATGCCGCCATAGATAAAGTAAGAGCCCGCTATGGAGATGACTCCATCAAACGGGCTACGCTTCTAAATAACACTTATCACCCTAGAAGGAAATAAGATTGCTTGTTACTCATTATTTAAATGCGCCGCAATAGTTTATGTATGTTTTAGACGTGCTCTACATACACACTCATCATTATCACCATGATTGTTGTCATACCAAAGAATATTGAAGACTCTTCCGGATATATAACCATATAGACGATGGTTTCCTGATAGTCGCAAGGATATTATTGATTCTGCTTCAATATACATTTCTGCCAATCTATCTCTTGCAATCTTATTAAGATCATTGAGATTAATAGAATGATTCCGTTTTTTACCTTTTACTAAAATCTCTGCCCACGTTTGAGATTCCATTGCCTTTAGCCCTGGAATAATCTCAGACCAGATACACTCCCCAATATGCTCTTTTGAAAAAGGCCACCTTTCCTTATCCGCATTGGCAAACGTCCAGGCCGGGCTTTGCATGTAATACTGCTCTGGATTCTCGCTCTGTACAATGCTCTTTCCTTTTGGAATTTCTTTTTGTCTAACCTTTTTATTTTGCTTACAGTCCGCCATAGTACAACGCCATACTCTCCTTCGTGATTACATTGTTGCAACCCGCTCCGGAAGGCACTCCCCTTCTTGCTTTTTTCCATGGTTCCTCCATGTGTGTCAATTGGCTTAACCACTGGGCATCGTGGCTTCCGTAGTGCTCATAGACCTTATCAATAGTGTCCTTTTGCTCATCAGAAAGATTGCCTTCTCCACCTGTTTCATCACTTGCACTAACAGAATAGCTTCCCTGAGTCTTGTGAAACAGTTCCGGGCAAACCGGCCCATTTGCCCATGCCTGAAATTCTTCTTCAAACAATGGTGCATCATCCCAAACAAGCGCCCATGCCTGAGAATAATAACATAACTTCTGTAATTTCATGGTCGACATTGGTCCGGATTTTTCTAAAATGTACTTGGCTGTATCAAAAACATTTGCCATAATCATCTCTCCCCACCTTTTAATTTACATACAACGGTAGTATGCTTTCTCTTCGTAAATTATTATAACATATCTTATGTCCATAATACTGAACAAACATTCGCCACTTTTTTCAATATATTGACTATAGTTGCTATAAACACTTGAACCACCCGACGAAAGCATTTCCTTAACACACGTTTAAAAACATTTTCCTTCTTCGCTTTATTTCCCTTTAACCGCGCCCCCTTGGGTTCGCCCTTTTTCCATACAGCCGAGGTAAATTGATCCTGATTTAATATTTTTAATGTTGACGCCTTCATCTTTTGAGCCTCATCTCCGCAAAGGTATCCCGCCGCAACTTTACTATAAAAATACCATGTAGTTAAATCGTCTTCTTTATCGTTTTTCTTATCTTTATCCTTTTCTGTATCTAACTCCGTATACCATGATACAGGAAACCATTCTGTACTGTAATAATATAAGAATAAACCAGATATGAAACTTGCAATTATCAACGTAATTATCGTAACTGGCAAATTGCTCACATCATTTATTTTCTCCACTTTGAAGTACTTATCGATGTAAAAAAAAGCTAAACATGAAAAAACTCCTGGCACCACAGCAGCAACCATTGTCATCCACAGTAAACCAATTTCGTGTTTTTCAATTTTCTTGCGCCAAATGTAAACAGCCATAAATCCTACACATATCAAAATATCTAAACCTATAATTTTACATACCTCACATAATTCCTTAGTTTCTATACACATAGCAACGCAAAAAATTGGAAAAAGCATCATACTTACAAAAAGTAAAATTACCAATCCGACATTTGCCATCTCACGATAGTATTTCAATTCCAAAATTCGCTCAAAATCTGTATGTCTGGTAAAATACATGAATGTTTTAAATAGTAATGCCAACAACATTATAATTCCAATTATCTTCTGCGCCGGCTGTGGTAATGCTCCTATTTTCTCTATCAAATCATTCAAAAAATTAAAATCCATCGATCTTTCTCTCCTTTTCAAGTACTTCTCAGATGTCATCCAAGAAAGTCGTATTCGTATTACATTTTAATCTTTATCCCCTACACATACAGAATCTCTGACGGCTCATCCCTTTTTGCCACAGCAATAGGGAAATCCTCTCCGGAATAGGGGCAATCTCCAAGGGTAACCTCCATCTTCACGGTTTCGTATGCTAAGTATTCGTAATTATTCTCTTTACTAAGATGGCCCAAAAGCACACCTTTAAAGTTATCATGTAAAATCCGGCTTAACAGTCTCCCGGAATTCTCGTTGGACAAATGTCCTCTATTTCCAAGAATACGCTGTTTCAGATAATATGGATAAGTTCCAACCTGCAGCATTTTTACATCGTGATTCGCTTCCAAAATCAGCGCGTCTAATCGGGACAAATGTCTCACTATTTCTTCATCGTACATTCCCATATCCGTTGCCACCGCTACTCTTTTGGCACCGCTCGATGCAATAAAAGCGCAGGGTTCATTGGCATCGTGTGAAATAGAAAAGGGACTTACGGTAATGTCTCCCAGTTTAAAATCTTCACCGCAATGAATGGGATGAAGAAGGGTTTCATCAAATTTCCCTAGGGAAGAATATTCCAATATCCCCTTTGATGTTCCCGGAGTTGCGTAAATTGGAATTCCGTATTTGCGGGATAAAACACCCAACCCCTGAATATGGTCGCTATGCTCGTGGGTAATCAATATTCCGGAAAGCTCCTCAGGCTTAATTTCCATATCGGAAAGGCCTGTTACAATCCGTTTACAGCTGATTCCCGCATCCACCAAAAGATGGGTACTGTCAGTCCCGATATAGGCACAGTTTCCACTGCTGCCGCTTGCAATACTTGATAATCTCATGTGTTTTCTCTTTCTAACTACAAAGGACACGCACGGCACTGCCGCACGCGCCCAATTTTTTAATTCTCTACCCAACGAACGGTGATAACATCCCCTTCATTTAACATCTGGGTATAGGTGGCTGTTTCGCCGTTTACCAAAGTTTCTACTGCCCGTCCGTGAGCCTGTTTTACGTCAAAATCAATATGTTCAAAAATATCTACAAACATATAATCTTTTCTTCCGGTTAAAATAATCTTGTTTCCGTTTACCGTAACCGTCATGGCAATGGTATCCTCCGGTTTAATCTCCGGCTTCTCCTGCTGAATGGTGGGGGCAATTTCGGAAGGAAGATCATTTGCCATTTCCGCTACCACAGCCTCTTCTGCTTCCTCGTTATCGGCTGTCGCTTCCGCCTCTGCTTCCTCTGTCTCATCATAATGTAACTGAGATCCAAGGACTGTCCAGTTAACAGTGAAGTTCTCGTAAACCAAAGTCTCTAATTTCTCCGGTACGTTGTTTACCAGAATTTCCCGCTCCGTATCAATCTCTACATCCATAAACTGGCGAAGCTGATCTACGGTATAGTAATTTCGAAGTTCAATGCGGTCTCCCTCTTTCACCTCGTAGCTTGCCGGCTCTAAGCTTCCGTTTACTTCTACAAACTTCGGACAAATCACGCTTCTGCCATTTACTACAAAAGCGATGTCCTCCTTGGTATACTCCTGCAAATCACCAATGGTGTACTCTGCGTTACTTCCTTCGGTAGATGGAATAATTTCAATCTCCACATTGGAATAAATCGGAGTGGAAAGGCTTACCTGCTTGCCGTTTAATTTCACAACGGCTGACTCTCCGGTTCCGCCTCTTGCAATACGAGGCTTGCCGTTTACCGTAAAGTTAATCTCTTTTCCTCTTCGCGGGAACAACTGATCCGTCGGGAATCCAGCCTGCATAGCTGCATCCATAATGGTCAGCTTGTTGTTATCGTAAAGCTTCATCCGCTCGCCGTTAAAACGAACAAAGATAAAGTTATTGGTCTGATCATAGTAATTTAAGCAGATACCCACAGGTGTTACAATCAACGGATCCTTCTTAATCTCTTCCTGTGAAAAATGTACCTTCTGCAATACTTCCTCTCCTCGAAGAGCTACACGCTCGCAAGGAAGGGATAATTTCTCTGCCAGCATCTGAGTAAAGCCGTGAATCTTACCGCCACCACCAACTACGAAGCAGGCACTGACAGACTGATCACCGTTTAATTCGATAATCTTGCTGGCAACCTCTGAGGTAATCTTGTCAACTGTAGGCGCTACCAGTTCCCACACCTCTTTGGATGGGATTTCGTGCTCCAACATCATAATATCCTGATATACAATCTTGTCCGAGAAGGTGGAGGTCAACTTAATATGTTCTGCTGTCTTGAAATCCACCAGATAATGCTGTACCAAAAGCTCGGTAATTTCATCTCCCGCATGGGGAATCATACCGTAAGCAATAATACTGCCTTCTTTGGTAATGGAAATATCGCTTGTACCCGCTCCCACATCCACAAGAGCAATGTTTAACAATCGAAAAGCCTCCGGAATCGCCACATTGATTGCGGCAATAGGCTCCAATGTCAGATTGGCAACCTCCAAATCCGCTGCGCCTACTGCGGAGTAAAGTCCATCTACAACATCTTCCGGCAGGAAGGTCGCAATCACCTCTGCCGTAATCTTCTCTGCCTTGTGGCTTTCCAAATTGGAAATCGGATCATCATTTAAGTAATAACGAACCACGGAATAACCTACGCAGTAAAAACGGAATTTGGTATCATTTTCTTCATTTAACTTTCTCTGGGCCTCTTCCACACCCATGAGCTCCAAATTATGAATATCCTCACTGGTAACTACTCTTTCCTCCGGGAATTCATAATCCACACGAACCTCTTCGGTCTTTAACACACGACCAGCGGCAGCGATACAGACATCCTTCAGCTTCACGTCTGCCTGCGCTTCCAACGTGTCTCTCACCTTGGCAATGGTACGTCCCACACGACCGATATCGTGAATCTGCCCGTCCAGCATGGAACGGGTCTCATGCTCCTCATTGCACTGGGCAATTACAAAAAACTCATCATCCTGCTTATACCCCACCGTACCCACTACATTACGGGTTCCGATGTCTAAGCCAAACACTAAATCTCCATCGTGTCTTTCCATGCTTGTATTTCTCCTTCTACCTGAGCGTACGTTTCCTCAAGCCTTTTATCGTTATCAATGACTACATCACAGCCTTCCTTAAACTGCTTTTCCGAAAGCTGACTTTTAAACATAGCCTGTATTCTTTCCTCCGAATAGCCCCGATTTTCCTTTAGACGTTTTCGGCGATTTTCTTCACTACTATAAATATACCACATCTTGTGACAAATTTCATCGTAATGTTCTTCAATTAATAAAGCCGCTTCCAAAACCACCAGTTCTTCCGGCTTATGCTTGGCGATTTCCTCCTGAATAAAAGCTTTTACCAGGGGAAAAACGATGGCATTCATTTCCTGTCGTTTCTCAGGATTTCGGAAAATATAGGCAGCCATTTCTTCCCGTCGAATTTGTCCATCCTCTGCAAAAAGCTCCGGGGGAAAGATACTTCGAATCTCTCGATTACCGGCCTGCCCCGGTTCCAGCAGATGCTTTGCAATCTCATCCGCCTCCAAAATCACAGCTCCATGTTTTTCCTTCAGATAGCTTAAAATCACGGATTTGCCGGCACCTACTCCGCCGGTGATTCCCAAAACCACGTCATTTTACCTCCTGCCAAAACGTTTATTTTGCCTCGTACCAGTTCTTTCCGTCATGAGCATCCACCAAAAGCTCTACAGAAAGATCTGCCGCACGGCTCATTTCCTCTTCTACCAGTGCTTTTACCTTCGTAAGTTCTTCTTCCTTTGCTTCCAGCAAAAGTTCGTCGTGAACCTGTAACAAAAGACGACTTTTCAGCCCTTCTTTTCGTAATCTTTCGCTTACACGTATCATGGCAAGCTTCATAATGTCTGCTGCCGTTCCCTGAATCGGTGCGTTCATGGCAACACGTTCACCAAAGGAACGCTGCATGAAATTCTTTGCATTAAGCTCCGGCATAGGGCGTTTTCTATGATAAAGAGTCTCTGCAAAGCCTACTTCCTTCGCACTCTCAATAAGTCCATCCAGGTAGCTTTTAATTCCCGGATATGCCGCAAAATAACTCTTAATATATTCATCCGCTTCTTTCACCGGGATATTCAAATCCTGGCTTAAGCCAAAAGCGCTGATTCCGTACACAATACCAAAGTTTACTGCTTTGGCCTTTCTTCTGATATCCGCTGTCACCTCATCAAAAGGCACATGGAATACCTGGGATGCAGTTGTGGCATGAATATCTTTGCCACTGTGAAATGCTTCCAAAAGCTGCTTATCCCCGGATAAGTGAGCCAAAAGACGCAACTCAATCTGGGAATAATCCGCATCTACAAATAAGAATCCCTCATCCGGAACAAAGACCTTTCTTATTTTACGTCCCAGTTCCACACGAATAGGGATATTCTGCAGATTCGGTTTTTCCGAGCTTAACCGGCCCGTAGCCGTTATGGTCTGATGGAAGGTTCCATGGATTCTTCCATCTTCTTCAATAAAACCGGCTAATCCATCGGCATAGGTGGATTTCAACTTCGTTAACTGTCGGTACTCCAATATGGCTGAAACAATAGGAAATTCTCCTGCCAGTTTTTCTAAAACCTCAGCGGAAGTGGAATATCCCGTCTTGGTTTTCTTTCCGTTAGGCATTCCCAGCTTTTCAAAAAGGATAACCCCCAGCTGTTTCGGAGAATTGATATTAAAGACTTCTCCTGCTGCCTCGTAAATTTCTTTCTCAAGTTCTGAAATCCATCCCGTCAAATCGTCGCCGTATTCCTTCAAACTATCGGCGTCCACCCGGACACCGTTTCTCTCCATTTCGTCCAAAACATAAGCAAGGGGCATTTCCATTTCATCATAGAGTACATCCATCCCTGCGTCCTCCAAAGCCGTTCTTAACTTTGGATAAACCTTACGAACAACCTCTGCCTCCTGAAGCATATATCCCTGCCACTTTTCATCTGCCTGATCAGAAGGCTTTTTCCCAAGCCACTCTTCCTTTGATAAAACCATTTCGCCCAAATAATCCTTTGCAAGTCCATCCTGAGCATATTCGCCTATCAAAGGGTTATGAAGATAGGCCATAATCTCCACATCGTTCAGCTTCTTCGCCTCGTAGAGGGCCTGCTTTTGTTCTTCTGTAAAAGCTTTTAACAGGGTCTTGACGCTGCTTGTCACCACCTTATCTGCCGCCATACAAGCCCGGAAAAGCTTGGCCATCAGCCCGCTCTGCTCTCCTTTAAGCTTATATGCACCGGCACCTTCCTGTTGCAGTGCTTCACTTACAGGCACATAAACGCCTCCCTCTTTGTCATCGGTTAAAAGCACAAGGGCAAAGGGTTCTGTATAAAGCTTCACGGTAATCTCTTTACCGGCAGAATGCTCACACAGAGCTTCGAATTCTTCCCTTGTAAGCGCCTTCTTATAAGGGCTTTCCTTTACTTCCTGTTTTGCATCCTGTTCAAACTTTCCGAGTATATTTTTAAATTCAAGTTTTTTGCACAATTTATAAGCTTCCGGGGTAAAAAGGTCACCCATCTTGGCTTTTTCAAAATCAAAATCCAGCTCGCAATCCGTAATAATGGTTGCCAGCTTTTTACTCAACACTGCCTGTTCATAATGCTCCGTCAAAGAATTCTTCGCACGGGGAGGCTTTACTTCCTCTCGGTGCCCGTAGGCTTCTTCGATGCTGTGATACTCTGCAATTAGGGAAGTTGCGGTCTTTTCTCCCACTCCCGGAATACCCGGAATGTTATCCGCCGTATCTCCCATTAACGCTTTTACATCAATAAATTCCTTAGGGGTTACGCCGTATGCCGCTTCCACATCGGATGCAAAGTAGTTCTCTATTTCCGTACCACCCTTCTTAGTCTTGGGAATACGGATGCAAATTCTGTCCGTGGCAAGCTGTAACATATCCCGGTCACCGGAAATAAGTCGAACATCCATGCCTGCCTCTTCCCCACGTTTCGCCAGTGTTCCAAGGACATCGTCTGCTTCAAAGCCTTCTTTTTGCACAATGGGGATTCCCATGGCAGTAAGCATTTCCTTCATTAAAGGAACCTGCTGCCGCAGCTCCTCTGCCATAGGCTTTCTGGTTCCCTTATATTCCGCAAACATCTTATGCCGAAAAGTGGGGGCCGGAAGGTCAAATGCCACCATCAGATACTGGGGATTTTCTTCCCCCAATATCTTAAACATAATATTTAAAAATCCATACACCGCATTGGTGTGGATTCCTTCGCTGTTGGTAAGATCCGGGATTCCGTAAAATGCCCGGTTCAAAATACTGTGTCCGTCAATCAGTACTAATTTCTCATTCATATCGTTACTCTCCTTGCCTTATATTTTACACTATATTGGGCTTATCGTCTACACCTCCTTTGACAGTCCACTACTATTTGTGGTAATATAAATGAACTGAAAAGGAGAGAAAAAATGAAAAAGCGATATATAGTATTGACGGCTTTATTAGCCACAACTCTTCTGGCAGGATGTGGTGAAACGCCAAAGCCTCATACCGGTGCCACGGATACGGAACAGCATTCCGGTGCTTCCGAGTCCGGCAATAAGGATGAGGACAATAAAACCCAATATCTTCCGGATACTTCCAAGAAGGCTTTGGAGCATGAAATTGCCAAGAATGCCAAAATCAGCCTGAAGAAGTTTGATGTGAGTAAAAGCGTTTTCCGGTTCGATAAGGTAACCTATCAGGTTCCTTTCTCTTATGCAAGAATCAACCGGGATTTCCATTTTTCCCTGGAAGATTACGGACTGACAGAGGATTTTAAGTTGGAACCGGGCCAGCGAACCACTGACAACATTCGTATTTACAATACGCAGGTGGATTACGTGGTGGAGGTAGGTCTATATAACCCCTACGACGTTCCTGTAAGTGTTGAAGATGCTATGGTGTGGTCCATTACTTTTTCCATAGAAGATAGTGTGGATCGACCAAAGATTAAATTACCGGCGGGAATCAAGTGGAATTCCTCCCTTGTAGACATTACCCTTGCCTACTCCGATCCCACGGTTCCCTTTACCCATGACTTGGAGACAGGTCTTTACACCTATACCTACATGAAGGATTACAAGCATTATTTAACTTTGTATGTAGATGAAGAAAAGGGACTTGTAAAATTCAACGTTAAAAGTTATAATTAATTTAGAAAAGTGTAACTTTTCTATGAATTCGCTTGTATTTTCAGACAGGAATGCGATATAATAAGTATAGGAACCTTGTTCAGGAAAGGGGGTTTAATTATGGCAGTACAGAGATCATCATCTTCAACTACCGATACCGCGCGGGAGTTTATAGAATCCATGAAGGATATTCGCGATACCGTACGTGATGAGCGTGCCAAGAGACTTGCTAAGGGACCTGCCAAGGCTCGTCTGACTTACCATTCCGGACAGGCAGAGGCCAGTGGGCGTGCCACTCATTCCGGCGGTTCCCGTAGTTCTCGTTCCAGACGCAGAAGCAGATAACTATATTTTAAAAGCGCCGGCAAACTGCCGACGCTTTTCTTTTACTCTATTTCGAATTATCCAATATATTCTGCAATAAGTTTCAAGGTGTTCTCTGCACCCTCTCTATGGCTTCTTTCATATCCGTGGGAAGCATATACTCCTGCACCAATTAAGCCGTGTTTTACATCGTATCCTGCAGATAAGGTTGCCTCTACGTCAGATCCGTAGTGTGGATATACGTCAACTGCGTATTTCGCATCTGCCTTCTTAGCTGCTTCAATTAATCCTTTTACAACATCATAGCTGTAAGGACCACCGCTGTCCTTTGCACAGATAGATACCATGGTCTCATCACAATCCAAACCATTTCCAACACAACCCATATCAACAGAAATAGCTTCTGTTACACCTTCCGGCATAGATCCTGCTCCACCGTGTCCTACCTCTTCATATACGGTAATATGTCCGTAGGTTCTACGAGCCGGCTTCTTGTTCTCGTCCTTCAGATATTTTGCATAACCCATTAAAATTGCTACGCTTAATTTGTCATCCAGGAAACGACTCTTAATATATCCCTGTTTGGTTATTCTTGTTCTCGGATCAAAGCAGATGATATCACCGATGGCAATGCCTAACTTCTTCACATCTTCTGCTGTTTTCACTTTTTCGTCCAAAACGATTTCCATTGCATCCCATTTACGCTTGGTATCGCGATACTCACCGTTTACATGAACAGATGCATTGGCAAGCTGACAGGTTCCTTCATATTCTCCGTCAAACTTGGTAACAACAGTTACGTTCTCTGTCTCTGCGTTGTTTGGCTCCATTCCTCCAAGGGGAGTTACCTTTAAACGACCGGTACCGGTAATTTCACATACCATACCACCTAAGGTATCCATGTGAGCTTCCAGTAAAATTCCGTTCTTGTCATCCTCACCGCCGAAGTCTAAAATCAGACCACCCTTAACGGTCTGGGTTACTTTTACACCCAGCGCTTCAAATTCCTTCTTAACAAACTCTGCTGCCTTTGCAGTATATCCCGTAGGACTTGGAATAGCCAAAACCTCGGATGCTTTCTGTAAAATATAATCGCCGTACTGATTTTTCATGTATTATTCCCTCCAATGTACTTGCATTTTAATCACACACACTCTATTGTACCACATCTTGGCTTCTTCGTCTACATAGAGCCAAAATGGTTACAAAAACCGCTCCGTTTAATCCTTGGGGATTATTAACCAATGCCTGGGCAAAATAACATAAAAGCGCAATCTTGCCGGCAACCAATAGGCAATCGCCCTTTGTTTTCTCTTTGATAACGGTAAAAATCAATAACAGGTAGGACAAAAGTCCCATAATTCCCATAGTCACCAGCACTTCCAGCAATTCGTTATGGGCATTTCGCACCCAATCGCTTCCTGTCAGGGCTTCATAATAATATCCAAAACAACTGATACCTCCACCAAAGATTTTCTGAGGCATGGACATTTTTCCGAAGGCTTCCACCGCAATCCGCCAGATTTTCCCCCGGTTGGTTCCCCAGGAATCATCAAAACCAATCCATTGGATATAGGCCAGTAAAATCGCCAACAATCCACCTATAACCATTAACATAATCCGGATCTTCTTTTTCTGCTTCACCAATATGGTCTTTCCTTTGCATCCGACCCATAACATTACGCCGCAAATCACAAATGCCCCCAGAGAAACGGGTATTGTCAACACTTTTGCTGTAATCCCATCCACCGGTGTAGCAGAAAATGCCATTCGCAAAAGCACCAACACAACTACCGAAAGTGCCATAACCAAATGATTCCACAAAATTTGAGAAAGCCACTCTTCTTTTTCCACTCCGTACCAAAGGCCCATTCCCACCAGAACCGGCAAAAACAGGTATACACCTTCACAGTTTACAGAAAAGCAACTCATAACTCCCAACCCCAAAAGGCAGAAAAGAACTATCCGCTCCCACTTTTTCTCTACTATTACACTTCCCATGTAGAAAAATGGCAGTGTTAAAGCCAGAAAGCCCACGTACCAGTTGGTGTTTCCTATGCTACCCACATACCGGGGATAATCCTTGGCTGCGAGGTTTGCATGATACTCCAAAACATCCACATAAAAGCCGTTTAACAACACCCAGCCAAACTGAATTCCCAGAGAAATTGCGACAATCTGCCACAGTTGCTTCGTTCCCCTGATGTTGCCTTTTGCAAACAGATATACAAACAACAACCCCAGAGCCCACAAAGTTCCCACTTTCCAGCCAAAGCTTCCGTAAAAGGCCGCCTCCTTATAAGGTGTTACCAGATTGGAAAGCACCGCTGACAACCCCAAAAGCATTACTGCTATATCCGTGCCGGTTATTCTTTGAAAACTCTTTTTCACCGTATCCAAAACCGGTAATTCGTAGAGCATTCCCAGCCCGCAAAGTGCCGATAAGCCGCAAAAACACAGGGCGCACAGCCCGAATATAGATGCTTTTGCCTCTAACATATTAAAATAATATTCTTCCGTATAATAAACAAATATAACAAAAACTCCCAAGAACCAAAGGTCAGAGAGTTTCTGCATTGTTTTCTTTAATTTATCCGTCATGTCTCATTAAGCCGCCTGTTTCTTATGTATTTCCCTGTTCTCTGCAAACAAAACAAATAAGGTCTTCATCTGTTCCATAATAAATTCATAGTCTGTTTCCAGGGATTCCCGGCTGGCAATGGCATCCATATAGTGCTCATGCCTGCCTTCCATACTCTTCCAGAATGCAATACTGGAAATGTCTGTTGCGTCGGTCTGCGCCCCTTCTTTCCGGAGGCTTTCCTTAAAATAATCGTGCAAACGCATCTCATAGCCACGGTGATCCATGCAAAAACCAGCTACACCGGTGCGGTTATGGGGTGCGGTAAAATAATCTGCTACATGATGGCTCATGCATCCCAGCCGGAAACAATCTGCATAATGATTGTATTTGCCGGAAATCATCTTCACCATTCGTTTCTTCGTCTTATAATTCGTCACCTGGAACTTATGGGGACGAATGAGACAAAGAGGAGAACAATCCGGAAAAATGGATCCAAAGCAAAATAATAAGGACTCCGCAGGTCCCAGATTGTGTCTGTTATCCTTCAATAACTGTCTTGATAATGCAAAATGCGTTCTTTTCTTCATATAACCTCGCTTAAACAACCTATCAAAAAGTAACAAACTATTCTCGCTATTCATTTTTGCCATCCTCACTTTACCACGTCCATAACCAAAAAACAAGTGGAAAAATTTAATCAAAAAACCCTTGCATCCGTCTATTTTTTATGCTAATATATTACTTGGCTGTTGAAAAGCTAATGCTGGCGTGGCGGAATGGCAGACGCACCAGACTCAAAATCTGGCGATGGCGACATCGTATGGGTTCAAGTCCCATTGCCAGCATTCCTTGCAAAGAAAGAAATCATGATTTTTTCATGATTTCTTTTTTTGTGTTTTTTCGGCAAACTCCGTAGCAATTCTTTGTTTTTTCGGGTATTATGAAACTAACTTAAATATCTTGCAAAGGAGGGCCGTCTATGAAATTGGAATTATCTAAAATTGGCCGCACCGTGGAATTAAAGGATGAAACCGTTAGTCGCTATGAGAAATACGAAAAGCTCTGTCCATCCACTCTTGCAGACGCTTTATCGCGACACATGAAGCAAGAGCCTTCTGAGACGGTTTCCGACGAAGAATTAAACATTACCTGTAACCACCTGTTGGAGCGGGAAGTCATCTTTTTGGAATTGCTGCTTCCTAACTCCATCTCCTTAGCGATTCATGCATTGAAGCGTGTGGAGGATAAGTCTTTTGTCACAAAGGAATCCACTGTTTACGATGTTCTTTCCCTTTCCTTTGATTTCCAGAAGGCGACCCAGTTAAGTGCCATCAGTCACAACATGGAAAAATTAGTAGAAAAGTACGATATCTATCATACCTTCGCAGAAGTGGCGGCAGAAATCAAAAAAGATATCCTATAAATTTCAAAAGGCGTGCCGGATCTTCTTCCGACACGCCACTTTTTATTTTTCTGCAAACACTTCATACTCCTGTACGTTCCGATACACTTCCCCATCAATCTGAACACTTACCGGATGTTCAAAGGTCACCTTCGCATGCTTCACCTTAAAAAACGAAACTACATCCGTATACCCCACATGCTCTCCTTTAAAAATCTTTGGAAATACGGATAAAAGGCGAAATCTACTCTTCTGATGAACAACTACCAATGTCAGCCAATTCTCTTCATCTAATCGTTCTTGCATAGGTGCCACCTTCATTCCGCCGCCAAAATAGCGTCCTTTCATGGTCGGCGTCATCCACACATGTTCAAACTCCTGCACCCCATCCTCTAAGGTCACCGTCACCTTACAGGGTTTGTAATCATAGGCCAGTCCTTTCAATGCAATTCCGGTATAATTCACTTTTTTCCGATGTCTCTTCTTATATTCATCCGCTTTTTCACACACATATCCGTCAATTCCCATGGCGAAGTTGTTCAGGAAATACCGCTGCATACCATTAAACTCCACCACCGGCAAATGCTCCAGATAAGGATTTAAAAGCACCGGCTTTCCACCTTTTTCCATGCCCACGTCATTGGCAAAATCGTTTCCGGATCCCGCGGGACAATAGTAAAGTCGAAACTGCAATGCTTCCTTGGGAATTTCATTGATAAAACGCTGCAAAGTACCGTCACCGCCACACAAAACCACTTCATCCTGCTTGTCCAGTCCCTCAAAAAACTGCCGGTATTCTCCTACTTGCCGAATATCCATAAATATTTTCTCTCCGGACAAGTTCTCAAAGGTTCCTTCGGCGGCTTTTTCTCCCCGTCCATTATTTGCAAGGGGATTGTATAATATGTAAATCATGTTGTACGCCCTCGTTTTTACACTTTTTTCATAATTAGTATAACACATAGGCGGGAAAAGGTGTAGGATTTTTACAAGCTTTGTGATATAATAGTTAAGAACGCAAAAGTTAGGAGGTTCACTATGGATATCAATTCTGTTTCCCATATAACTGAGAAGCAAGCGACATCCACGGAGTCAACTACAAAGACCCGCAGCACGGGTTTTTCGAAAGAACTCCAGCAGGCGAAGACCAAGACAACTACACTTGATGCAATTTTTCAGAAAGCGGCTGACACCTACCATGTGGATGTGAATCTGTTAAAATCTATGGCCAAGGCCGAATCCGAGTTTCATAACAATTCCACCTCCCATTGTGGAGCCAAGGGAATTATGCAGCTCATGCCGGCTACCGCCAAATATTTGGGTGTTAAGGATCCCTATGATCCGGAGCAGAACATTATGGGTGGTGCCAAATACATCAGCCGCCTTTTAAAACAATATAACGGTAACGTTAACCTTGCTCTCGCTGCCTATAACGCAGGAAGCGGCAACGTTAAGAAATATGGTGGTATTCCTCCTTTTAAGGAGACCCAGAACTATGTCCGAAAGATTAACGGCTTTATGCGTAAGGGTGTTACCATCCCCAAGGAATTAAATGTGGTTCCCAATAAGTCCGGAACCGATTATTCCTCCGTTAATACAACAAATACGAACCAAACCACAACACAGACCGTTGGTTCTGCTGACAGCAATGCTTCAACGACACAGGCTACCACTGCTTCTGCTGTAAGTAACACTCCGGCTCCGGACAATTCTCCGGATAACGTGGCTATCGTTAACCTGACAGATGCCCAAACATTAGAGTTTGCCCGTCTGAATCAGGAATATGCAGCTATGAATGCTATGGAGTTGGTTCTTTCCAAGCTGGCTGAAGCGGAGGATGAGAGGAACAAAGAAATCCTTGCAGAATATGAGATGAAGGTAAGTCTGGATCAGATTGCCGTAGATTCTCTTTCTTCTGATTCTAATGAGGATTTGCTGGACAAGCTTACAGATGGCACTTCTTCCAAAGAACAGGTGGCATCTCAGTCCATTACTTATAACAAAACCGTACTGGGCTTACTTACGGATTCTGCTGTTTAGGCGGGTTTGACAAGAAATTGTTTTTAATGTTGAAATTTTTTTAAAAATTTGCTTGACATTTCTATTCAGATATAGTATAGTAGTCATGTTGACAGTTCAACACATCAACAAGCTGCTATGGCTCAGTCGGTAGAGCGTCACATTGGTAATGTGGAGGTCACCGGTTCGATTCCGGTTAGCAGCTTTTTTATTTGCAGAAGCTGGATTTCCGGTTTCTGCATTTTTTATTTGCACAAATTAGAAAGCGAGGAGATACCTATGGATAAAGCGGAAATTTTGAAACAGATTCCTGTTAACGTTATAGTCAAAGAAGTAGAAGGCGAGAACAAGTACTTCTGCCCTACCTGTGATCGAGAAGCGATTTTTGGTCAGCCTATGTGCAATTTCTGCAAACAGAAGCTTTCCTTCGACAAAATCAAAAAAGCCGAAGTTGCCGAAGCCGGCTATGAAACCATTGCAACGCTGTCCTTCTCAGTTGCCAACGATTTCACCCCGGGAGACTGCCGCAAATGCCCTATCAGCTTTATCGCCAAGGATCCCTCCGGCAATATCTACGCTTGCCCGTTAAATCCGGAAAAGAAGGGTTGCCCGCTGAAGTTGACGAAGAAGAAATAGTATTTTGTCGCATACAAAAGCCGAAGAACTTTTTTGTTCTCCGGCTTTTATTTATTTTACATGTTTTGTTCTCATCTTTGCAGTATTACTATGCATTTCTACTGCTTTCTTACATTTTCCGTAAAGTTGATTAAATCGTTCTTCTTTGATGCTTTTTCCGTTTTCATAAAACTTATAGGTCTGCTCCAGTTCATCCCAAACACCATGCAAACGCTTATTCAGCTTTCCGCTTTTCAGATTATAGGTTGTATAGTCTTTTCCGGCTCCTTCCGCTTCCCAGTCCGTGTGCAGGTGTCCCTTTTTGCAGGCATATATGGTATACCATCCTGCTGCGTTACAGCTTACATCAATTTTTGCCCTGTTATTCTTCTTGGTCTTTATATAGGTTACTTTTCCCTTCTTATAGGTATACACATTCAAATATCCGGTTTTATAACCTGTTTCATGATATGTCACCAATTCCGGCATGCCGTCATTATTTAAATCAGCAAGCAGGAAGCTACTGCATTTGTCTCTTTTTTCTTTGTTCTGCTTACTCCAATCCCCTTCTTCTACCTTGAATTTGGAGACATTCTTTTTCAAAAAACTCCGGTAAGCTTTGCAAGCTGTGGCTCGTTTTGATGCTGCTGTTACATCCGCCGCTCCCACTGCTCCCGCTATCAATACGCAAACAAGAAGCAGGAGAATTGTTTTTGTCCATTTACTGTTTTTCATATTCCACCTCGCAAAAAAATCATTATGATTCTATTATCGGAGGTTTTGTCGCATTGTCAATAGCTATCACAGATTTTTTCGTTCTTTCTATTGCAAGATTCATCTCTGGATTATGCACGTATTATATTTCCCTCTTCCGCCCGGCAATCCTGACAAATCGCCAATAACAGTGTCGCAACTGTGTCCCACGCCGATTTTCAAAACGCCACTCGCCAAAAACTGTGTCCTGCGCAAGCCTGACGCCGTTAATTTTGTAAAAACTCGGCGCCACAGAAACCTAGCATATAATTCTGGCGAGTCGCAAAGCTGTGCATCGGGGGTTTTCACATTTTACACAGATTTGGCGCCGATGTTTTTAAAAAAGTAGGCGGCGCGATACCATTATTCACACTTTCCGCCGACACTGCCCGGTCTGTCTCCGCACCAGCAGCATAAAATAGCCTGACACATGCTCTTTTTCACACTTTCCGCCGACGCTGCCCGGATCCCCACCCCAGAACACTTTTCTGGATTTTGATGCAGTAGGGCTCCCCCAAATTTATCATATATTTTTTCATTCTTTTGTTGCAAGCTCGCAAAAAACATGCTAAAGTAAATCTATCTTTTGCAGAACTTCATCCTGCGAAGGTGCAATGCACCATCATTTTTTCTGTAAGGCATCTTACAAATATCACTTATTATATTTCTAAAGAAAGGAAGGTTTACAAATGACACAAAAGAATATGGTATTTTTTCAGGAAAGCGCTTCCTATTTGGCTCAGCTGGAGGGAAAACTTTCACAAATCGAAACCGAACTGGCTACTCTGCCCGTTGGTACGCTTCATATAACTAAGGACAGAAAATGGACCAAATGGCGAGTAACCCACGAAGGGAAGGAACAAACGCTTCCAAAATCCATGGCAGATCATGCATCACTTTTAGCCAGAAAGCGCTATCTGGAAGCCTTGCACGATGACTTAACCCATGAAATACGGTCGCTAAAAAACTACTTTCGTGGTCACCGTTCTCAATTTAAGTCCGACGAATACCTTTCCCCGGACAATCGCTTTTATCCACTCCTACAACAGGATTTTGAACTTCCATCAAACATCCGCCAATGGTTAGATGCTCCCTATATCCAGAATCTTTTTCACCCGGAAAACAAACGTTTCCGATCTCTTTCCGGAAACATGGTTCGGTCAAAATCTGAAATGATGATTGACGAAATGCTTTTTCGCAATCATATTCCTTATCATTACGAAGAACAGTTGGTTCTCCCACATATTGATCCTATTTACCCGGATTTCAAGATTTACAGCACACTTCACCAAAGATTTTTCTATTGGGAACATTTTGGCATGATGGATAATACGAAATACCTAAACCATGATTTTCTTCGTAAGATGGATTTATACTCCAGCAACCAAATCCTTCCTGGCATCGACCTGATAATGACATTCGAAACCAAAGATTCTCCTTTGGATTATGCGCGTATTGAATTTGAGATTAAACGTTTCTTGATTTCTTGATGAAACTGAACCACACCGCATGTCTTTTTTCAACATGCATACCCTCTTCCCCTGGGCAGCCATGCAAATCGCCAATAACAGTGTCGCAACTGTGTCCCACGCCGATTTTCAAAACGCCACTCGCCAAAAACTGTGTCCTGCACAAGCCTGACGCCGTTAATTTTGTAAAAACTCGGCGTCAGAGATAACCTAATATACAATTCTGGCGAGTCGCAAAGCTGTGCATCGGGGGTTTTCACATTTTACACAGATTTGGCGCCGATGTTTTTAAAAAAGTAGGCGGTGCGAACACATTTTTCACGCTTTCCGCCGACACTGCCCGGTCTGTCTCCGCACCAACAGCATAAAATCGCCTGACGCACTCTCTTTTTCACACTTTCCGCCGACAGGCCGCAGCCCTGCCCTTCGCCAGCAGCATAAAATTGCCTGACCCATGCACTTTTTCACACTTATCGCCGGCATATCCCTCATGCAACACTGACCATAACAAAATTCTCATACCACCCAGAATGCCAACCCCAAAAAGACTGCCCCTGATTGGCTCACCAATCTAAAGGACAGTCCTTTTCGAAGAAAAATACTATTTCACTAATGCAGCAGTTTCTCTTGCAATCTTTAACTCTTCGTTGGTTGGGATAATAAATACCTTAACCTTGGAGTCCGGTGTAGAAATCAGAACTTCCTCGCCACGAGTGTTGTTCTTTGCTTCGTCAATCTTGATGCCAAGGTAACCGAAGTATTTGCAGATTTCTGCACGGGTGGAAGCGGAGTTCTCACCGATTCCTGCTGTAAATGCGATTACGTCTACTCCGTTCATTGCTGCAACATAACCACCTACGGTCTTTGCTACACGATAGTGGAATACATCCATAGCGTTCTTAGCACGCTCATTTCCTTCTGCTGCTGCGTTATCAACGTCACGGCAGTCAGAGGATACTCCGGAAATTCCAAGGAATCCGGATTTCTTGTTTAAGATAGTCATCATCTCTGCATAAGAGATGTTTTCTTTCTTCATAATGTACTCTAATGCACCCGGATCGATGTCACCGGAACGGGTTCCCATTAAAAGTCCTTCCAATGGAGTAAGACCCATGGAGGTATCTACAGATTCTCCGTTTAATACTGCGGAAATACTGCTTCCGTTTCCAAGATGGCAAACGATGGTTTTGCAATCTTTGTAATCTTTTCCTGCTAATTCAGCAGCTCTTGCGGATACGAATGCATGAGAGGTTCCGTGGAAACCGTAGCGACGAACGCCGTATTTCTCATAATACTCGTATGGAGTTCCGTAAAGATATGCCTTTGGTGGCATTGTCTGATGGAAAGCGGTATCAAAAACACCTACCATCGGTACGTTTGGCATAAGTTCCTGAGTTGCGCGAACTCCGATAATGTTTGCAGGGTTGTGAAGCGGTGCAAGATCATTACACTCTTCAACAGTCTTAATTACTTCATCAGTAATGATAACGGACTTGTTGAATTTCTCTCCACCGTGAACCATACGATGTCCTACTGCATCAATTTCAGATAAGGACTTTAATACACCATTCTTTTCGTTGGTAAGAGCGTCAATAACCTGCTTAATAGCCTCTTTGTGAGTTGGCATATCAACAGTGATTTTTTCCTTCTCACATCCTGCCGGCTGGTATACCAAACGGCTTTCATCCATTCCGATTCTTTCGCAAAGTCCGGAAGCTTTTACCTCTTCTGTTTCAGAGTTGATAACCTGAAATTTCAAAGAAGAGCTTCCACAATTGATTACTAAAATATTCATTGTGCTTCTCCTTACTATTTATTTTCTGTGCAAAAATGCACATTATTTATGAGTATCAATGACCATTTGGTCAATTTGATCCTTCCTTTAAAAGTGCCATAGTCTTCTTCTTGATGCGGTTTAATGCATTATCAATGGATTTCTCGCTTTTATCAAGACTTTTGGCAATATCCCGGTAGTTCTCTCCCCGGATATAATTACAAAAAACCTGCCATTCCAGCGGGCTTAAGGCATGATGAATCCGGCTCATAAGATCCGTAACATTTTCCTGATCAATATAGAGATTCTCCGGTTCATTTTCCTCAATGTCAATCAACAAACTTTCCAGAGTATCCCCTTCCCCCTCATGCTGCTCCATGTCCAGGGACATGGCACCGTTTAGGGGTTTGTGTTTCTCTCTGGCTGCTGCCGCAATAGCATGATGCATCTGCCCGGCCACACATATATTGGCATAAGTTTTAAAAGAGGCTTCCCTTGCGGCATCATATTCCCGCAAAGCCAAAAACAATCCAATCATTCCCTCCTGGATAAGATCTTCTGCATCCGCTCCCATGAGAAAAAGGGTATTGCTTTTCTTTCGCACCATTGGTTTATACCGTTCCAACAGTTCGTTGGTAGCCTCATGGTCTCCCTGCTGGCTTAACAAAACCAACTCATCATCCTGCATTTTTTTTAATCTTAGCAGCTTGTCCGTCATCTCAAGTTCCCTTCCCAAGAAATCTCTCAGTTTAAACTACTTCTGCAGGCGCTGTCTTACAATCTCATACGCCAGTACACCGGTTGCCACCGATGCATTTAGGGAATCAATGTCTCCCTTCATTGGGATAGAGGCAATCATATCACAGTTTTCTTTTACGAGCTTACTTACGCCCTCTCCCTCACTTCCGATTACCAAGCCGATGGAACCGGTAAGATTCAAATTATACATGGGTTCACCGTTCATATCTGCACAGACAAACCACATTCCCTGATCTTTTAATTCTTTAATGGTGTTGGTAATATTGGTTACCTTTGCCACCGGGGTAAAATTGATTGCTCCCGCACTGGTTCTTGCCACTGTTGCAGTTAATCCCACAGCTCTACGCTTGGGAATGATAACACCGTGAGCGCCTGCCAAATTCGCAGTACGAATAATGGCTCCCAAATTATGAGGATCTTCAATATTATCCAGAATAATTACAAAAGGATCTTCTCCTTTTTTCCGGGCATTTTCCAAAATATCGGAAACCTCTGCATACTCATATGCTGCAATTACAGCGATTACACCCTGGTGAGTTCCGGTTTCGGAAAGCTGATCCAACCGCTCTTTTTTTACAAATTGCAAAAGTGCATCTGTTTTTCTTGCTTCACGCACGATGGTGCGAATAGGTCCATCCTGGCATCCATCCAGAATATAGACCTTATCAATGGTTTTTCCGGCACGAAATGCCTCCAAAACAGCATTCCTTCCCTCGATCTTCTGTTCATTGATTACTTTATTTTCTTCCATATTTACCTCTTTAAAAACTACAATTCAGTATCCCCGAGACCTATTTTTACCAATTCAACAAGCCGTCCCATCTGATCCGTCAAATATAAAAATCCCATCAGCGCCTCAAAACCTGTGGCTCGACGATATTCTGCCATGGTAGCATTTTTCGCCATGGTAGGGGATTTGGCATTCCGCCCCCGCTTATACACAGCTTCCTCTTCTTCCGTCAAATGGGGTAAAAGTTTCTCTATCATATCCGACTGGCTTGCCGCTTTTACCACATTACTGGTACGCTTATGCAGCTCGCTGGCACGGGTATTTCCTTTGCCCACCACTATAGACCGGATAATCAGATCAAAAATCCCATCTCCGATGAACGCCAATGTCAGCGGTGAATAGCTTCGGATATCTACCTCGGGAATCCCAAACTGTTCTTTAATATATCCATCAATTTCCAGCAAATTCTCACTCCTTAGCCAATTATACCTGCTCCCAGACAGTTCCCTCTCTGGTATCTTTAATGGCAATTCCTTTTTGCAAAAGTTCCTCACGAATAGCGTCTGCCTTCGCAAAATCTTTTGCCTTCTTTGCTTCCTTACGCTCTGCAATCTTCTCTTCGATAAACTTTAACAGCTCTGCATCAACAGAAGCGGATGCACCGTTTTTCAGTTCCTCTGCATTTTTCAAAAGATCCAGACTCAATACATAATCGCAGTCGCCGATGATCTTGCGCTTGGTTGCGCCGTTTACGTCACTCTTTAACAGGTCATAGATCACGGTGATGGCTGTGGATGTGTTCACATCGTTGCACAGGCAGTCTTCAAATTTCTTGCGATAGTCTGCATAAGCTGCTTCATCCACGGTTCCCTCTTCCGGAATCTCCGCGATCTTCTTGATCAATTTCTCATAGGCATTCTTCATGTTGTCCAGTACATCATAGGAAAACTCAAGTGGTTTTCTGTAGTGGGACTGCAGGCAGAATAAACGGTATACCACCGGCTCATAACCCTGTTCCTGTAAAACAGACAAGGTTAAGAAGTTGCCCTTGGACTTACTCATTTTGCCGCCTTTTTCCACCAGGTGATGAACATGTAACCAGTAGTTACACCATTTATGTCCCAGATATGCTTCCGACTGGGCAATCTCGTTGGTATGATGGGGGAACATGTTATCAATTCCACCGCAGTGGATATCCATGCGCTCACCTAAGTGCTTAATGCTAATGCAGGAGCACTCGATGTGCCAACCCGGATAACCAACGCCCCATGGGCTATCCCATTTTAACGCCTGATCTTCAAACTTGGATTTCGTAAACCACAATACGAAATCGCTCTTGTTTTTCTTATTCTCATCCACATCCACGTCGTCACGCACGCCTTCTTTTAAGGCTTCCTTCTCGACTGCAGACGAGAACACCAGATAATCATCCAACTTGGATGTATCAAAATATACATTACCGCCTGCCACATAGGCATAGTCTTTTTTCAAAAGTTCCTCCACCATGTGGATGAATTCCGGAATACAGTTGGTTGCCGGTTCTACCACATCCGGACGCTTGATATTCAAAGCTTCGCAATCCTTGAAAAACGCATCGGTATAGAACTTCGCAATTTCCATGACGGTCTTGTTCTCGCGCTTAGCGCCTTTTAACATCTTGTCTTCACCGGAATCCGCGTCATCGGAAAGATGGCCGACATCGGTAATATTCATAACACGTTTCACATCATAACCGATGAAGCGCAAACTTTTTTCCAGCACATCCTCCATGATGTAGCTTCTTAAATTTCCCACGTGGGCAAAGTGATACACAGTCGGTCCGCAGGTGTACATTCCGATCTTGCCGTCCTCGTTGGGAATGATGGTCTCGACTTTACGTGTCAGGGTATTAAACATCTGAAATCTATTTTCCATAATAATGAATCCTCTTTTCTATCTCTGTTGTTCTGCATTTGTTAAGCATCTTTATGGCATCCCGGACAGCCGCTACATCGATCCGTCGCCCCACCGCACTGACTTACGCCGGTTACAAAACTACCTTCATAAAAGCTTTCCAACAGGCACACCGCCTGGGCGGAAATTCCTTCTTCTCTTCCGGTAAAGCCCAAATGCTCCTCGGTTGTGGCTTTTATATTTATCTGATCCATAGCCACCTCCAGCGTGGTCGCTATGTTCTTCTTCATCTCATCTATATAAGGAAGAAGCTTCGGCTTCTGTGCGATCACCGTGACATCCACGTTTCCCACCACATAGCCTTCCTTCTGTATCAGCTCTTTCACCCGGCGCAGAAGTTCCAGACTGGAAATCCCCTCAAATTCCGCATCCGTATCCGGGAAGTGTTTCCCGATGTCTCCCAATGCCGCTGCCCCTAAAAGTGCATCCATAATGGCATGAAGCAGCACATCTGCATCAGAGTGTCCCAAAAGTCCCAAAGTATGCGGAATTTCCACACCACCCAGGATTAATTTTCTATTTTCAACAAGCTTATGAACATCATATCCCGTTCCAATTCTCATATCCTATGCTCCTTATAAATCTCATCAGCCCATAATTAAAGATATTATACCATAAAGACAGAAGGCAGGCAAGCAATCCTTGTGCCCTCTCCCGTTGCCCATCCTGCAAAAATCCGGCAAATATGGCTTCGAGAGGTTCCCTGCATGAAAAAATCGTTGCCCGACGAACTTCAAAGCCACTTTGAGCAAAAAATGGCCGTGTCGTTTGACACAGCCATTTCGTAAAACATTAGCATTATTTAATTTTAACTATAGCCTTCGGAGCGCCGGCGAATGCCAGCTGATCCTTCACTTTTCTTGCCTGTTTCTTGCTATGAACGACGATCGTGAGTTTACGTCCTGTGTTGAGTGAATTCTTTTCAAACCTTGGAACACTGTCAAGTTTCAGTGTTTTAACACTGGAACCACTGAGGGCATTCTTTTCAAAGGTTTTCACGTTCTTGTTCACTACAAGAGTCGTAACGGCAGTCTCACCTTTCAGCGCGTAGGAAGTGATAATCTTGACCGGATGAGCTTTTCCGTTTGCATCCGCTACCTTCGCAGGGATAGTAACGATAGACTGGTCTGAGTCTATGTTCTTCACTACCACAGTACCACTCTTGTTGGTTTTAAAATTGATTGCGGTAGTCTTTCCTTCTGCTGTGGTTTCTGTAATAGATGCCTTAGCCAGATTTCCTTTTGCATCATTGATCGCTTTGGTTGTCTGGGTAGCACCGCTTGCCTTTGCGGTCTCGGTCTCTAAGGTTACTTTGCCGGTCTTCTCATTGGTAGTTCTGACCTCAGTAACCGTTTTTGTGACCTCTCCATCTTTATTGGTCGTAACCGTCTTAGCCTCAAAGTCTCCGTTGGCCTTAACCTCGGTTGCCTTCTCGGTTTTGGAACCGTTTTCTTTTTCGATTGTTTCCTGAGTCTTTACTGTGCCGTCCTGTTCGATAACGGTGGTCTTTTCGGAAACCGTACCGTCTGTAGTTGTCACTTTTTCCTTTACAGTTGTGGAACCATCGGTATTTTCAACCTTGATGGTTTCTGTGACGGAACCATCCTTACCGGTAACAGTAGAGGTCTCTGCCTCACCGGCTGCAACCTTTCCTTCAGATGGATCTTTGGTTACATCAATAGTCTGGTCATCAGAGGTTCTTTCACTGTCGGAAGGATTCGTGTTATCTGCAGGTGTATCACTGCTTCCGCCGCCTGCCGCTCCACCTCCGGTGCCGCCACCGATGCTTGCCGCCTTTTCTACCGTAACCTCACAGGTTGCTTTTATACTTTCATCAAAGGCGCTCTTTACTGTGATGGTCGCTTTTCCTTCCTTTAGTGCAGTAACATTTCCTTTATCGTCAACAGAGGCAACTCCTTCATTATCACTGCTCCACACAACCTTTTTATACGAATCTTTTACAGTTGCCGGATTGAAGGACACGGTAAGGCTTTCCTTTTTGCCGATTTCAAGTTTGGTTGCTGTCTTGTTCAGAGAAAGGGATTCTACCACAAGATCCTCAAAATTTGCCGCAAGGCTCGCATCACTTGCCGGCATAGTAATGGTCAATTTTGGAGAGACCTTTTCTTCCTCTGTCAGAGTGATTCCCGTTGCACTCCAATCTTTGAATTTTTCACCTGCGGGAGCAGTAGCGGTGACAGTCACTGTTTCATCTGCCACATAGCTTCCGGTTCCGGTGCCTCCTGTTACGGTAAATGTATGCTCTCCTTCGCGTTTTACAACGATCGTTGCAGCCGCACCGGCATTATGATTCGCATCTGCCTGCTTTCTTACGTAGTAAACACCCTTTCCAAGACTGAGGGTAGCCTCGCAAGCAGTCCAGCTCTTGTTATCTGTGCTGTACTCCATGGTTGCATCCACACTGGTGATGACTACTGTTTCACTACCGGTCGGAACCGTAAACTCGCCGCTTAAAGCAGGAGCCGCATGACCAGCTTTTTCGATAGCTACAGTAACAAAGGATGCCGCAACGTCTTCGTAGTTATTGCCGCCATCGACCTTATACCAGACCTTATAGCTTCCGGCGTTTGTCCCTTCGGGAGCGATTGCTGACCAGTTACTATTCTCAGCCGGCGCAGTTGTTTCTGTATTGTCTGTCAATGCATATTTCATTTCGCACCCAGTCGGAACCGATCCTGCCGTAACGAGAGCCTGTCCGCTTCCGGAAAAGACAAGATCCGTCTTTGCAACCGGCGCCGTAACAGTCGGCGTTGCCTTGGTGATATTTGCCGTAACACTTGCAGGCTGGGCTGAAAGAGTATAGTTCGATGCATCTTCTCCGGTGAGGCTGTAGCCTGTAAAGGTGACGTTCTTTCCTGAGCCCACATTTGCTTCATCGAAAGCAGCAGATCCTAATGATACACTCAGGCTATCACCTGTTATCTTTCCACTGATCACGGCTGTACCCGTTACAGTCGCAGTTTTGGTTGTGTCATAGGTCTTGTCGGCTGCCGAAAGACCGGTTATGGTAACCGGCTTAGCCGTGATGTTGGCCGTGAGATTAAGCTCTTGATTTGTTCTTTCCAGATTTATCGCATAATCATCATTATCATCGAGAGTTACACCGGTAATGGATACCGTCTTTCCTTCCCCGATATTCTTGTCTGCAAATGATGCTGTGATATCACTGAATGTTAAACCGCTAACCTCCGCATCACCGTTTACTTTTCTTAGAACCGCCGTACCTGTTATTCCTGCTGCGGTAGTTCCGTCATATTCTTTGTTTTCTGCGGAAAGACCGGTGATATATACCTGTGTACCGGTGATATTTGCAGTCGTAGTCTGCTGGCTTCCTGTTTCGTCAACTACGTAATTGCCTTCGTCATTGCCGGAAAGTGCCCAGTCGAAAAGTGTTACCGTCTTATTATTTCCTTTACCTGCATCGGCAAATGTTCCGTCTACGGTGACGGACACAGCATCGCTACCAACAAGTCCGGATATCGTGGCGTTTGTAGTATTCAGCGTAGCTGTTATAGTTCCGTCATACTCCTTATCAGAAGCTGTGACACCGGAAATGGTGATCTGCTTTTTCGTGATATTTGCTGTAGTGATCTCCTGGTTTCCGCTATCCGCAAGTACATAGTTATCGGCATCTTCGCCGTCAAGAGTTAGATTCCTTATGGTTACAGTCTTATCATCGCCAGCCTTTTTATCGTTAAAAGTACCCGTGGCGCTGACGGTTAAGTCATCATCATCGCATTTTCCGGAAAGAGTAGCACCTAATGTATCAAGCGTCGCCTCAGTTGTGCCGTCATAGGTCTTATTCTCTGCCGTAATACCGCTGACAGTAACTGATCTTTTTTCTATGGTGACCGGACCAATTCTTGCCGGGGTTGTACCTACATAATGTTCAGTACCCTCCGCGTAATACCAGATATAATATGTTCCAGCTTCCGTCGCCCCGGCTGAATCTCCATACGTCAATCCTGCAGGTTCAGTCGCGCTGTTATCCGTGGTAACAGCAACTTTTACTGTAGTAGGGGCATCTCCAAAATTAGTAAGTAAATCTTGCTCTTCGCCACTATAGATAAGCCCTGACGCCACCTGCGGTAAATCCGTGAAAGTAGCCTGAGTCTTGAATACAACCTTTCCGTCTGATGACAATACAGGCGTATAGTCTGAATCATCGCTGTGGAAGTAACCAGCTTCAGTCTCGCTAAGACCGGTTGCCTTCTGTGCCACAACTCTGGGCCCAGAAACAGTAACATATATATTAGCTCCGCTTGTCAGTGCACCGGTGACAGTAATATAAGTGCTTATGAACCCGAGCTGAACGTCGTCCTTTACGCTACTATCGTTGTAACTGTCTATGACATATTTTTTCGCATCCCCGTCCCATATGCCTTCGGTCCAGTTGTCTTTGATATCGGGGCAGCCACTAACATTAAACGTGCAGCCTTCGCTGATGGTCGCGCCACCTCCGTAGCCCGATGCATTATTTCCAATAATACTTCCTCCACTCATGTTAAATGTGCCCGCTCCGGCTACATATACACCGCCTCCGGTAGCGCTTGATTTCCGATGATCATGCCGCCCTGCATTGTAAAGGTGCCGCCGTCGACATACACTCCACCGCCTAAACCGTTTGCATCATTACCTCCGGTAATCTTTCCCGTCTTTAAAGAACTGTTGTCCTGCAGCGTCAAATTACCATCGACCATGATGACATAACCATTGTCCACAGCCGTCCCGCCTGTAAGTCCGCGGTCTATGGTATAGCCGTTCAAATCGAGGGTTACAGTCTTGCCACTTGCAATAGTCAGGTATGTATTGATATTCACATCAGAAAGCAGGGTAACCGTACCGTTTGCAGGAGCGGCATTGATGGCTCCCTGTACGGTGGTGTATTTGTCATCGCCAACCTGCACTACAGCCTGTTCAAAGGTTGCTGAGACGGTGACATTCGCTGCAGGCATGGTGAAGGAATAAACACCGTTCACCGGAGTAATGGTATGGTCGCTGCCATCGATATAACTTACACTGCTTGCTATATATCCTTCACCCGGTGTCACAGTCAGGGTGACAGTTGCTCCTGCCGCTGCCCTGGCCGGAGCTGTCACGTTGCCATTAGAAATTCCGTCTGCAACGGTTATTGTATATGCCTGCGCCATTTTTATTGTGTTATTGGTGCTATCAAGTAGCGGCGCATAACTTTCATTATCACATACGAACTTCGCTGCGTCAGAGGCCGTAGGTTGATAACCGCCGCTTCCTTTTGCAACAATCTGTCCACTGGTAACTTTAACATGAATTTCCGCGTTGCTGTCCAAAGCACTGATGACGTTGATTGGATTGTTACCGAAGCGGACATTGTCTGATGTGTTGTTGGCATTGTTGCCGCTGATCACGGGCCTACCGCTGACGTTAAAAGTAGCTCTAGCAAAATTGCCTACACCGCCACCGTGACAATTGTCCCCAGTCGCAGTGTTTTCGGCAATACTTCCGCCGGTCATGGTGAACGTGCCGTTATTATACACGCCACCACCTGCTTTCGCAGCGTTCCCATTGATGTTACCACCTGTCATGGTAAACGTGCTGCCAGCATTATTACACACGCCGCCGCCTTCTTCATTCGCAGTGTTTCCGGTGATACTTCCGCCGGTCATGGTAAATGTGCCGTAATTATACACGCCGCCGCCATTAATGAGATTATGGCCGCCGGTGATTTTGCCGTTGGTTCCTGAATCCTTAAGGGTCAGATTACCATTAACCGTGATGACATAACCATCTTCCTTGGCACTTGCATTTGTAAGCCCGCGGTCGATGGTGTGGCCGTTCAGGTCGAGGGTGACAGTCTTGCCCTCCGGGACAACCAGCGCGCTATCGCTGGAGCCTGCTGTATAGTCACGATCAAGTGTAACAGTGCCATCTGTATTGAGTTTTGTCTGCAGCGCTCCCCAGGCAGAAGCCAATTTTATATTACCGCCATCTAGCACTCCGACCAGACTCGCATCATTGTCGCTGTGGAAATATGCTGCGTCGGATGCCGTAGGTGCATAATTGCTTCCTTGTGCAACAGTCTCTCCACTATTAGCATTAACGTAAATCTCCGCACCGGTTCCCAGCTCATCCGTGACTTTAATCGTTTTGTCACTACAATCAGAATAAAATACTATATTGCTGGCACTACCGTTCTTCGTATTACTTTTTATCACAGGTGTGCCGCTGACTTTGAATGTTCCTTTATTGATGCTTACTCCTCCGGCGCGATTATCGCCAGAATCGGTTGCAGTGTTTCCACTAATGGTGCCACCTGTCATATTGAATGTGCCATCTAGGACATATACACCACCGATTTCATTTCCACTGTTCTGGCTAATCGTGCCGCCGGTCATATTAAAGGTGCAATTATCATCAACATATACACCGCCCCCCTGTATTCCGGTGCAATGACTGATGCTTCCGCCATTCATAATGAACTTGCCTTGCCCGCAGAATACACCGCCACCGTGGCCATAGTTAGAATCATCTGATTTGCATCCTGTGATACTGCCACCATTCAAGGTGAACACGGCATTATTTTCTCCAAAAACACGCACACCTCCACCATTTTTGTAATTATTGCCGCCTGTGAGATTGCCGGCTCTATTTTCACTGCTGTCAGTAATTGTCAGATTACCTTCAACCGTGATAACGTTGCCATTACCCACCGCAGATTCATCCGCGAGCCCGCGGTCGATGGTGTGGCCGTTCAGGTCGAGAACGACATATCTGCCGCTTGCGACCTCGATAGGGCCGCTTGATTCCGGACTCGGGGAAACGCAGTCCGACTCCAGTTTCAAATAAGTGGGATGATTTGCATCCTCAGGGACATCGGTGCGTTTCATCATGCCCGGCGCTCCGCTCAGCACGTTCACCAATGTTGTCCACCCATCTGCGCCAATTACCATGGCAGTCTCCGAAGAGGCACCATCCAGACCGCCCGCCCGCGCAGACAGTACGATCCCCTGCAGCGGCACTGCCCCCAGTACCATTGCCAAGGTCAGCACAATCGCTAATATGCTTTTCAGCAATCCTTTCTTTTTCATTTTTCTTTCCTCCTTCAAATACTATATCAACCCGTTTTCCCGATAATTCCAGGCAAATGCAACTACCCCTGCATCTTTCCTATTTTATCCACATAAAGGTATTCTTTCAACCTGTCTGGGATAAACGGCAGGATTTTGGGATAAACGGCAAAATTTTCGGCAACAACTTACATTTTTTTGCCAAATGTCCATTGACTGTTTTTGCGCACCATACTATAATATTTTTAAATTTAAGGTAACAAATTAAGATGTTGCTGATCGCACAGAGGTGATAGTTTTGGAAACTACTGTTAAAAATTTTATCGCGGAACATCCTTCCTTCACAACAGGCGAGTTTGCGGATGCGCTCCGTATCAAAACATCAAACATTGGACGCTCGACGATTTATCAAACACTGAAACTCCTTTGCGAATCCGGTGAGATTACACGAACAAGGAAGGGACATTTTGCCGTTTCCGACAAAAAGGATTACTCCTACGCTCTTTCCGATACGGCAAAAGAGATCTCATCAGCAGTTCAGACACAGTTTCCATTTGTTGATTTTCAGATATGGGAGCTTTACCAGATGAATGAATTTGCGAATCATCAGATGACAAAGAATATCATTTTTGTCGAAGTGAAAAATATTCTGGATAAAAGCGTTTTTAACCAGCTTTTTGAAATCTATCCTCATGTGCTGCTTAATCCAAGTGCGGATGAGTATGATAAATATGCCGTTGACGAGACTATCGTTGTCCGCAGGCTGATCTCAGAAGCTCCTCCCTTCTTTGGAGACTACAGACAGGCATCCCTTGAAAAGCTATTGGTGGATCTGTTCGGGCGGGGAATTGCCGGTGTCATCATATCCCGTTCAGAATACCGCGCCATATACGAGGATGCTTTCCAAAAGTACAATATCAACCTGGCAAAGCTGTTCCGTTATGCCCGTCGCAGAGGAATTGAAAAAACAATACAGAGATTTATCTGTGAAGAAACTGATATTACGCTTGAGGATTAGACGTCAAACGTTGATTTTCCGCGCTATATATCGCATGTTTGGGTGTGATATTCAACTGATACTCACCTAATGTGCTTTTTCAAGTTCTGCAATTACCTCATCCTTACTCTTCCTGCCGTCCTGTTCACAGGACATCTTTTCCTCGAAAAATTTTAGCTATAAAACTACTCATTATTCCTACCGGTCAAACATTTGTTTCTTGACTTTTGCTTATTATATGGTATCATTTAATTAACATCTCCCTCAGGCCTCTGTGGTAACACATGCACACTTGAGGGCGTTTTGTTTTAAGGAGAATGTTCTATGACAGATAAAAATTTCAAAACACTTGATGAACAACTTGCATTGCTTCGCTCCCGCGGCTTAAAGATTTCTGATGAAGAAAAAGCAAAGCATTTTCTTCTACGAAATAACTATTACCGTGTTAGCGGCTACTCACTAACGCTCCGCAAGAATGATATCTTCTCTAAATCTGCCACTTTTCAAAACATTGTTGATATATACAACTTCGATCACGAACTCCGGCATATAATTCTACAATATCTGGAGCTAATTGAAGTTCACATGAAATCTGTCTATGCTTATCAATTTACAAAGGTTCATGGTGCAACCGGTCATCTTAATGAAAAAAACTTTTCTGATCCCAAGAAACATCGTGAGATTATTGCAAAGGCAGAAGAACAAAAGAACCGGCGGCTACCACATGAAGCTTATCTTAAGCATTTTGTAAATGATTTGCAGAGTGATATACCACTTTGGGCTTATGTGGATCTTCTGACCATTTCAGATGTTTCATTTTTATTTTCCATATCAGAACCCGATATTAAAAAATCCATCGCAAAAGAGTTTGGACTGTGCATGAATAAGGGTTCGGAAATTTTAGGCAGTTACATGCATAGCATGACTATTATCCGAAATCTTTGTGCTCATGGTGGGCGCTTGTACAACCGTCTATTCGAGCAGAAACCATCTCTGAACAAAAAGGAGAAGGCGCTTCTTCGCCAGAATGAAGATGGAACAATCGACAATGCACATTTTTATGGTTTTTTACTGATTATGAGAAGACTCTTACCCTCCGATATATTTAATGAGCTGAAAGAATCCCTCATCCTTCTCACTCGTAAATATCCATTTGTTCGTATGGATTATTATGGTTTTCGACATGACTGGGAGCAAAAACTATAATAATATTATCATTATTTGCATAAAATATTTGAACATCTCCCACGAGCCATATCTGGCTCAACACCGTGGGCGGTTTGGAGCCGGAAGATTCTTTTCTTCCGGCTCGCTTTATAACACCAACACCCCCTCGTATCATACATACTCTCGGTCACCTGGTATCCACACCGAATTGCTCGGTCAAGTGCCATAATCGCATCCTCATTTCTTTGCTTCTGATACTCAATGCTACTCATTTTTCAAAAATGACAAAAAAATCTCCAAACCGTTGAAAACCAACAGTTTGGAGATTTTGTTAATAGTAGCGGAGAAGGGATTTGAACCCCTGACACCACGGGTATGAACCGTGTGCTCTCGCCAACTGAGCTACTCCGCCATAATGGGACCTACAGGGCTCGAACCTGTGACCCTCTGCTTGTAAGGCAGATGCTCTCCCAGCTGAGCTAAGATCCCATTCGTCGCTGACGACTATGTTAGTATACTATAGAATTGTTCGATTTGTCAACACTTTTTTGAAAAATATTTTTACCGGATTCCTACAACTGCTTCAGTTCCGGAATCACCTCATAATCATCCGTAATCTTCAGGGTTGCATAAGTTCCGTTTCCGTTGCCGAAGCGGGACTCCCCGATGCTTCCGGGATTCAGCAGCAGGATGTTATTCTCTTCATCCCTCATGATCTCCGAACAATGGGTATGACCAAACAACACGATATCTGCCCGCTTCTCTTTTGCCGCGTTCTTCAACGTAGAAAGATCCAACTCGTTCTTTACATTGTAGAGGTTCCCGTGGGTTGCCCAAATGTCGAAAAATCCAACCCGAAACTCCTCTTCTTTCGGATATCGACCGCCAAAATCGCAGTTTCCTTTCACAACCCGCACTTCATAAGGGGGATTCTCTCCTGTTGCAAGTTCCAAATAGCCTTCCACATCCCCACAATGAACCAGTACATCAAAGGGCATTTCTCGTTCGATAGCAAGCTGCAAATTTCCATACCTTCCGTGAGAATCGGATACAACCAACACTTTATATCTTCTCATTCTTATTTCCACCATTTTCCTGTAATCATGGATTCCTTTTCCATGTCTGTTTCCCGTTCATTCTACCACGAAAGCACGCGTCAAGTAAACCTCTATGTTTATTCGGCGACACTATGCGCCGCAAAAAGGAAGGGCCGTCCAAGACCGCCCCTCCGTAAGTGTTTGTTTTTTCGCGGCAGATTACTCAGGCATATCTTATAGTATTTCCTTTGCCACTGTCATTGCCTTTTCACCCATGATCCTATAAATTTTATCGTTCTTTCTGATCACATAGCAACTTTCTCCGATTCTAAATCCATCTATACCGGCTGTTTCGTCTTTTACTTCCGTTCTCTCCGGATTTGCAAACTGACGAATGATCTTCTGCATATCATCATCGGAATGCGCCCATCCGTATTCCAGCATTTCCGTCGCAGAATCATCAAAAGAAAAGTGCCACTCATACTCATGAAACTCCCAGGAAAGGGGCTTCATATCACGAATACGCCCATCACCTTTGAGTTTTCCTTCCGTCACCTGCATACCCGATAATCCGGCCGAATAATCACCGATCCGAAACGCCTGTACACTGCCCGGAAAATCCACGAACGCTGCCCATTGCGTATTTCTCACCAGTCTCTCACGATATACAACATCATGATACGCAGCAGTTGTTGGCACATCCACGTTTGCATATAGTGTTGCTTGCGCCTGCATGGCATTAGGCTGTAGCGGAACTTTTGCCGGATTTGTTGCTGCATCTACTCCCGGATACTCTCCCCCATCTACCTTAAGACAGGCATCATATATTCCGATTCCGTCATATACCCCATTGGCCGTTCTGTTTACCATGTGGTAGCTAAACTCTCCGGCGAAAGGAACTCTCCACGGTACATCTTTGTAGGATATGACCTTAATCTGATTGCAGCCAAATCCCTGACGATTTACCCCAAAGAGCATGCACATTGGCAAATCAATACCATTCATGGCGCAGATTGCATGCATGATATTGGCGCAATCAGCGCAATTAAGCCAATGGGCTGCCCCCACGTCCACGGCATCTCGGACAAACTTGTCTATTTTAAACTGATTAAAATTCGTGGTATAAAAACAAGCTCCGGCATCCGTATCATATATAAAAAGTCCCCCCGTATTCATCCAATTCATAACCAGAGTGGCCATTGCCTGCTCAGCCGGAGCCGGGGCCGGCACAGTTACGCTGTTATGGTGAGTCAATAGCGAATTAAGTACCAGCGTTCTGATATAACAAGCATTCTTCGGATCATACTCTTTTCCTTCATCCAGTTGCCAGGGTTCGATAGGCTTGTTTTCCAGCGTATAGTACGTATATGTAACATTGTTCATGAAGATATACGTCGCATCCTCCGGATCCTTGTATGTCAGTGAGAAAAATCCGGATTTCACACTAAGCTCTTTTCCCATAGTAGCAATCAAATCGGATTGATTAAGCGTGACTACCTTGGTTTCGCCTATAGCCAGAGTAACCGGAGCACTCTCCCAGGTTTTTCCTCCTCCCGTCGCTTTAATATTGCCGACATATTGCGCATCACCTGTGTTCGTAACTTTAACTCGCAAAATAAGTTCTTTCAACACAGCCGGAATAAAAACGGCCTCCATTTTTACATCGGTACCATTGTTCGGCCATTCCATCGAACTCGGTTCGACTCCTTTTGCATCATTATGAAAATAGATCGTTCCGCTCTCAGCCTTTCCCTGATTATTCCAAGAACAACTCACTACCTTCACCTTTGCCTTCGGATTATCCGGTCTGTCTTTCTCATTTTCTTTCACTATTCGTGCCACCTCCGTAGCCACTAATGCCACAACAGAAACCGCAACTGCCGTCTGAAAGATAGCCTCCGAGGACACTCCTGTTGTAGCCGCACTTCCCGCCGCTACCGGAGCTACTACCGTACTGGCTCCTACCTCACCCATAGTTAACGGTTGCTGAATTGTTTTCCATACTTCGGGCTTCGTTTTATTAAATATGTTTTTTACCTTGTTGTTTATCGTGCTTTCTTCGAGTATTCCGTCGAATTCCGTATCTTTCGCGCCTTTCGCCCATGCCAGAAGTTCCTCCGTATCCGGTCCGAGATATTTTCTGTGCACGATCTCCGTCGCCGGTTCAATACCCGGATCTTTCATCGGAATACCGATCATGTCGTTGATCGTTGCGTTGGCGGTTTCTATATAGGTTGCTAACGCCCAACGTTCGTTATCCGACAAAGAAGCCCAATATGCCTCATCCGGCTCCTGAGGAACAATCCATCCGGTTCCCCGGGGCGTATCCAGCGGACAGGTATCTTCTACCATGGTAAAATAGCCGGATCCGAATTCCGCAATATTGTATCCCAGCATGGCATTTCTGGGTTCTCCCCATCCGAAAAGCAGGAGAGATTCTATTCCATCATCGTAAAAATACGGTTCATGTTCAATAAATCTTTCAACCTCTTCTTGGGAAACCATTTTTGAAAACTCCGCCACATAATCTAGATAACCTAAAAGTCCCTCCCTAAAATGTGGTTTATCCTCAAAAAATTCCGATCCTATAACTGCTGTCGAATCCACGATTGCGGAAATATCAACTTTTCCATCCGCAACAGCCGCTCCGTCAAGATATAACGCTGCCTTTTTGTTCTTAATGTCCACTGCCAGCACAACATCATGCCATAAAAGTCCATCGATCACTTTTGACGACTTGATACAGGTGCTTCCAACGCAAGCAGATAAAACATAATTGTTTTCCGCATCCGGTTCCATGGACAGCGCAATTTTTGTGTTATTATCTCCCACCGAATAGATCGTCTGCTTCGTTTTGCAGGAAAAATCAGGAAACACTCTTGCAGATACCGAAAAGCCATCTTTAAAGGACAGCTTGTTCGTACGCTTATAAGCAGCTTTTCGATCCAATTTTGTAGTCGTGACTACGTTTGCGCAATGTGCCTCCGTACCGTTTCTCCACATGGAAATCTTGTCGGGTCCGATGTCTTTAAACTGTTTCGTTGTAAAATCCGTTTGAAAAACAACATCCGCATTCTCCTGAAATCCGATGCCGTAATCGCTTAACAGTGCCTGGCTGTCGGATACTTTCTTCAGTACCCGGACGCCTTCCATGTACCCGTCAAATTCTTTTCCTATGGCAAAATTACCGTCATTTGCATAAGCTGCCCCGGATTGCTTTTTCAGTTCCGCCACCGGTATTCCGTTTATCTGCATGCTTACTTTTTCAAGATCATAGGTAACGGACAGCATCAATAGGCCATTCCGTTCCAGCTTTCTATCATTTGTCCCTTCCAGTCTTCCCAATACAGGATGGTCAAAATACGGAATATCGTTATTGAATCCGATGGTCAATCCACCATCCTGTGCGTACAGTATTCCGCTGCTTGACTTTGAATAGGCAAAGCGGATCTCTATGGTAAATGCAGCGCTTCCATCCAATGCAAAAGACGGAAAGGGCGAATGCAAAAGATAACTATCCTTGTAAACAACCAGTGCCTGAATACCATTTCTGCATATATTATTCATATTGGTATACCCCCTTGCACAAACAGGTTAGATTCGTCCCGCGGAAAAATCGTTATTCAGTTTTTTGATCTCTTCTTCAACTTCAGGGTCTTCTTTGATCTGGTTTGTGTTTGCATCACTCTCAAATTTTCCCTGATCGGAATGAAGACCGGAGGCAATTCCGTTTGCAAAAAATACGCCCCAGTACTCCGTTTCAATACCATATACTTTTCCGACGTATTTCTCTCTATAGCAGTATAATACCCGCTCAAACTCGTTATTTTTCTTCAAAAGCTTTGTAGAGGAATCGATATCTCTAAGGGGCATCAGTCCATGATGTCCCATAAACGGATGATTTAAGGTCGCAAGCACTTCTTCTCCGGATTCCAGACGCAGACGATACATGAAGTTTTCTTCTCCGACCACCACATTCGTTACTTTTAACGGACGTCCGTTATCCGATACCAAAAGATCCCCATTCTGAATCTGCTCAATCGCTTTTTCGGTTCCATCATACATGGTCACCATGGTTCCGGCGGCAAGACATCCCCACAAAACATTTACTTTCGGTATCTGTTTATAAAATTTATATTGCGCATACTGTGGATAATTCTCGCTGGAAATGATCAATCTATGATTTGCTCCACATGCACTGCAATAAAATTGAATTTTCATATCAAATAAAGAATTCCGATTTCCTTCAACAACGCTTTCCGGAACGGAGTTCTTCCAATCATCATTCAGATCCCATGTGAGCGTCTTTTTATCCGGCGAAATGGTGATCTTCTTACCCGCGTCATTATCGTAAAAAATGGTACCTTTTTCCGGTTGATTCAATACTGCATCTACCATGTCAACACGGGCGCAATTGTGCCAATCACATAGTTTTGCGGAACCGCTAATCTTAAGATGCATATCCACGTTGCCATCCTTGTCGCGCTTTGCATCCTGATAATCGTAATCCACCTGATCATCCCGGCGAATAAGCGCAACCCGGATCGGTCCCGAAGATGATTTTTTATATGCAGGATCCCCTACTGTCATTTCTTCCACGAATTCGACGCCTGTGCCTTCTATCTCTTCCCGGTAATCATCATTTCTCATTGCTCTTAAAACATTAGATCCCTCTTCCTGCCAGGTCACATATAAAATTCCCTTATACACCGTATTATCCGCCGGTTCTTCAAAGGGCATGGAATAGCAATCAATCTTAATCGTATCCGTATTGCTGCTAAACTGGGATTCACGACCGATCTCTTCATCATTCATGGATATTACAAGTTGGCTGTATAACCGCTTCGCTTTCCCTGTAAGATAGATACGACCTGCCGCATAAGCACATCCGTGTTTCTTATCATAAACAACATCCACAATATAGGCGGAATTCTGAAATCCCTGCTTACTGTCGCCCGCTGTAAGCCTGCGCTTTTTACTGTTTGTAAAAAGTCCATACAACGCAGGATACTCCCTTTCCATATACTCCTCTCCCCCAAACATCGATGCAATCTGTTCTGCATATTTCGGATTGGATAAATCCAGTTCTTCCCCTCTATATCTTTTCAATTCTGTTTGTACTGTATTCCCCATACTGATTTTTACCTCCAATTATTATATTTAGAAAATACCTTTAACGGCAGGGTTTCCCCCGCCATTAAAGGTATTTTTCTTTCACATATTAGTATAAGCTGCCATACCAGCTAAAACGATATCCGGATGTATTGATATTTCTTGCATTCTGTGCAAAAGAAATCTGATATCCGTTGGAATCCCATGCATAAACAAGGTTGGTGGAAGCATATGAGGAGGTATTACCTGTGTTATAGGAATATCCATATCCGGTAATCGCGTGTCCGGCATTGGAAGCCTGCATACAGATACCAAATGGTTTGTCTGCATTTACATTATTTTTAATCTGGCTAAATGGTAATTTGTTGTTGTAAATATTGAAGGATAAACCATAGCGGCTCAATGCAGTACGCATCTCCTGCATAGTTGCTCCATCGTCATATCCGATTCCCATCATATCTGCAACATTTTTACCGGTAAGGTTTCTACCGGTCATAAAGTTGGTAATTGTACCTACTGTACAAGCCCAGCATAAACCGTAGTTTCCCTGTAACAGGAAATTGGTGATGCCACATTTCTTGGTAACAGTCTGTCCTGCTGCGCGGTAAGATGTATCCTGGGGCTCTAACCAATCCCATAAACCGGTCATGTTTACATCACTTCTGGTGTAAGTTGCACGATCAGTTGTAAGCAGAAGATTATCATAGCTTTCAAAGTTTGCTTCGTTTTCTGTCATAGTGTCCAGTTTTTCATCATAAGTCTTATCTTCGAAAGAGTAAACGTCATTCTCAATTACGAATCCCTCTTCATACAGGGCTGTTGTATTGTCTTCGCTGGCTGCATAATACACACCGTCGTCAACATAAAGCAGTGCTTCTGGTTCCTGCTGGTCTGTAATTGCTTCCAACGCATCTACGTTACTGGTTACACTTACAGTTCCGTCCTTGCTTACATTAGCGGTATAACGAACTACTCCGTCACAGGATACCGGATACAGGAAGAATGTTTCCTGAGAGTCAACGTTGAAAACAGAATAGTAATCTTCAATCTGAATATCATCGAAGTTTGTCTCTGCCAAACCGGTTACCATATCTTTAATGGTCTGCACGTTGGTTCTTGTCAAGGAATTCTCCTCTTTCAGGAAACTTGGCATCTTGCCCCAGCGGTGGTTAAATCCTGCCTGGGCCGGCATTGCCATACTGGAAAATACAAATACTGCTGCTAATGTAACGCCTGTTACTTTTTGTAACCATCTTTTCTTCATCTCATTCTCACCTTTCTTAATCTTTCTTTTTAAATTCCTGTTCTTTTGTACAAAAGTTTTCGTTGAGCTCGTGAAACCATCTTAAGATTGTTTCGCAAAAAAACAATAGACAGTCTTTCTCTTTAAATTTCACAGTTTTGTCTACCTCCCCCGTCTTTGTTATTTTTTATCCTTAACCAGGCAAAACCGTGAAACTATTCCCCAAAAACTGTCTGTTGACGATTATCCTCTTGCAAACTATACTTAAGCCATGAAAAAAGAGGAGGAGGAACCCTATGAAAAAACACACATTACGTAATAAGTTGAGAAAAGCATGTTTTCTCGCAGTTTGTAGCGCGTATCTTGTGGTGACGGCTGCATTCATTCTTCCCATTGTGAATCCCCCAGTAATTTTGCGGCATGATGCCCCAACTAATCACGAAATACCTTACTACCCTTAATACAGCTCTTCTAAACACATTTTCTCAACACGAAAAAAGAATCAGATTCCCTCATCTGATTCTTTTTTCAATCCTTCAATCCTTCAATTCTTCAATTTTCTTTTTGAAAAAATCCACTAAAAACAAGTCTTTGCCAAGTTCCGCCAGCACACAACACCAGCTCAGTTCCTCCATACTTACCGTTGCAGGATTCATCTTCCACTTATTCCACCAGTAATTATATACCAAATCTGACAAATAGAGAGAACATCGCCTGCGCAAGTCAGCATCAATCAATGCTCGACAATAACTATTTGATAATTGATACTCCCCCATTTCCCCCAGCTCACTTTCTACAAAACTCATTACAAAATTCATGCGATTATTGGCCATTTCGGAAATACTACTACTTTTAAAAAAGGCTTCATATTGTCTGCATATACAATTCAACACTCTCCTTCGTTTTTCGAGTTCCTCAGGACATGTTCTCACAACATCTGTAAGCAACAACAATTCACAATATGTAAAATAGTACTCCTTATATTTCCTGTGCTCATCAAAGTTTATTGTTGCCCCAAGCGCTTCCTCTGTTCTCCTTAACAATTCCTCCAACTTACAATCTTGTCGTAACCATGACAAAACGTTCTTCGATCGCATCATATACTGCCGATTATATGCTGAATAGGGGTCTACACGATCAGAAAGTCTTCTTGCCAGACTTGTCATATCGGTCTCTTGTTTACTATACTGATGGCCAAAATCATAAAACAACTCCCGCCCCTTCATATCCTGGAAAACCATATCTTCGTGTATCACACAACAGGGAAGCTTTAATTTTTTAAAAAGTGCTTCCATTACCTCTCCCTGGGGCATGGTTCCATTATTCTCAATCCGCTGCAAGGTACGCATGCTGCAGCAATCCCTGCTTAATTGTTCTGCAGTCATTCCCAGCATTCTGCGCCGCCGAACCACCACATCACGGATACATTTTATTTCTCCCCGATCATACACAATGAGAGATTCTGTATTGGCTATTGGTACGCCAAAGGAAGCATACAATTCCTCCAGATTTTTTATCCAGCGGTTGTTTTCCTCCAGTCGCTCTGTATTACGCAGCAAACCTTTCCGGAGATTCAGAATCTCCCACATATAATACGTATACCCTTTTTTCCGCAGAAGAAACAAAGCATCATCCAACATTTCCAGTTGTTCCTTTGCAGAAGTTCCGGCACAGTGACAATACCTAACCACCACTTTAGGAAAAATCTTTGCCTGGCATCTTTCCTCAAACCGGCCTTGCAGCACATAGCGCCCGATTGCCCGGATTTTTTCTGGATCCGGCTGTTCCTGACATTCTTCCAAATCCAGCATAATATCCAGTTCCTGAACAGACAGTACTCCCTCTTTCAGACTCAGTTCCGGATCCGGCACCGTCAGGTTCAATGCTTTGGTTAAAAGATCTCTTCGCTTCTTTTTGGAGCCCCCCAGGTTTTTCTCAACCATGGCCAGCACATGCAGACCAAATTGGCAAATCAGCTTGTCTTCAGCTTCCCATCTCTCTAAAATCCGGGATGCAGCGGCTTTGCTTTCCTGAAATTCTCCTTTTCTCAAAATGGAAAATATATGTTTCATCGCATTCCATTTCTGGTATTCTCCATCTCCCACCAGAAAAACAAAATTCTCCACATCGATTCCCACACGGCCAAGAATTCTTTCCATTAACAGAAAATTGGTACTCCGCTTTCCATTTTCCAGCGCAGATAAAAATCCCACACTGCAAATTCCCCTACTCAATTCTGCATTACTGATTTTCTTTTGCTTTCGCGCGTCACGTATAAACCTTGCAAAAGCATTCTGCTCATTTTGTTGCCTCTCCAATGTAATCCCTTCCTCTTTTTAATTCGCAGTTTTCTTTATTTTACCACACTTTCCTCTGCAAAAAAAGAAAGCATCCGACAAGAAAATCTTATCGGACGCTTTTATTCTATTTAAAATATTTAATACCGGCTTCAAAGATCCTCATATCCTGATCGCCGTAGATATTCATGGCTACATGATCGCCTCGGCGCTCTGCGTGAGCCATTTTTCCGAAGACACGTCCGTCCGGACTTGTAATACCTTCGATAGCTCGGTAAGAACCGTTGACGTTCCATTCTTCATCCATGGAAGCTTCTCCGTCTAAGTTCACATACTGGGTTGCCACCTGACCGTTAGCAATCAGTTTATCCAGCCATGCATTGTTTGCAACAAAACGACCCTCACCGTGGGAAGCCGGAATCGCATAAGTTTTTCCAACCTCTGCCAAGTTAAGCCACGGAGATTTATTGGAAACCACCTTGGTATATACCATCTTGCTGATATGACGTCCAATGGTATTATAGGTTAAGGTTGGAGAATCCTCTGTCTGTGCCAAAATCTCTCCATGAGGTACCAGTCCCAACTTAATCAGCGCCTGGAATCCGTTACAAATACCAAGTACCAATCCATCTCGTTTCTGTAAGAGGTTATGAATTTCTTCTTTTAACACCTCATTACGGAAGGCTGTTGCAAAGAACTTGGCAGATCCGTCCGGTTCATCTCCCGCGGAAAATCCACCCGGGAACATAACAATCTGCGCCTTGGCAATTTCCTTACGGAACACCTCTACAGACTCACGGATTTCTGCTTCGCTCTGATTCTTAAATACGGTATGGGTTACGGTTGCACCTGCCCGCTCAAAGGCTTTTGCAGAATCATACTCACAGTTGGTACCCGGAAATACCGGGATGAAAACATGTGGAGTTGCTACTTTATTCTTGCAAATGTAAATCTCTTTTGCATGATACTCTTCTACGTCAACCTTGGTCATATCCTCAGTCACACGGGATGGGAATACTTTTTCCAGTGGTGCCTTCCATGCATTCAACGCCTCACCCATGGAAATTTCTGCATCCTCAATATAGAACATACCATCTTCGTTAGTTTCACCGATAAGTACTGCCATATCGGAAGCCAATACCTCATCCAGCTTATCTTCGGAAACCTCTGCCACAATATTTCCGTAGCCCGGTCCAAATACGGTCTGGCTTGCTACTTCATCATAAATAGTAACACCAATACCGTTTCCAAAGGCCATCTTACTTAAAGCTTCGCAAAGTCCAAACTGTCCCAATGCGTATGCGGATAAGATATTTCCTTTTTCCACAAACCCGTGAATACACTCATATACCTTCTTTACCTGCTCGTAAACCGGAAGGTCATATTCATTTTTCTTAATGCGGAACAATACCAGTCCACTGCCGGCTTTTTTAAGTTCCGGTGATACAATATCCTTCTGGTCTGCCACATCTACCGCAAAAGAAATTAATGTTGGCGGTACGTCCAGTTCGTTAAAGGTTCCGGACATGGAATCCTTTCCTCCGATACTTGGAAGACCAAATCCAATCTGGGCATCATACGCACCCAATAATGCTGCTACCGGCTGGCTGTAACGCTTCGGATCTGCAGACATTCTGCGGAAAAATTCCTGGAAGGAGAAACGAATCTTTTTGTAATCTCCTCCGGTTGCCACGATTTTGGAAACAGATTCCATTACCGCATAAATTGCTCCATGGTATGGGCTCCAGCTGGAAAGATATGGATTGTAACCATAGCTCATCATGGTAACGGTATCGCATTTGCCTTTTAACACCGGAAGCTTCGCAACCATACTCTGGGTCTCTGTCAACTGATATTTTCCGCCGTATGGCATGAGCACGCTACCTGCACCGATGGAGGAGTCAAAACGCTCTACCAATCCCTTCTGGGAACATACATTTAAGTTTGACAGGGTATCTAACCACTGCTTTCTTGCATCTGTTACACTTTCTGTTGTAAAAAAGTTTTCTTTTTCCTTCGGCATCTCCACATAGACGTCTGTCTCCTGATGAGCACCGTTGGTATCTAAAAATGCTCTGGAAAGATCTACAATCTTTTTACCTCTCCAAGTAAGTACAAGACGCGGTTCCTCTGTTACCTTTGCTACGCAAACAGCTTCCAGATTCTCTTCCTGGGCATAACCCAAGAAGATGTCCACATCTTTTGGATCTACCACAACTGCCATACGCTCCTGAGACTCGGAAATGGCAAGTTCTGTTCCGTCAAGTCCCGCATATTTCTTCGGAACCTTATCCAAATCAATAAAAAGTCCGTCTGCCAACTCTCCAATGGCAACAGACACACCGCCTGCACCAAAGTCGTTACATTTCTTAATTAATGAAGCAACCTCTTCTCTTCTGAAAAGGCGCTGTAATTTACGTTCGGTTGGCGCATTTCCCTTCTGTACTTCAGCACCGCAGGAACTTAAGGATTCCTCGGTATGCGCTTTGGAAGAACCGGTTGCACCACCGCAACCATCACGTCCGGTACGTCCGCCCAATAAAATAATAATATCTCCCGGATCGGAGTTTAAACGTTTTACGCAGCGACGTGGAGAAGCCCCCATAACGGCACCTACCTCCATACGTTTTGCAACATAATTCGGATGATAAATTTCTTTTACATAACCGGTAGCTAAACCAATCTGGTTACCGTAAGAGCTGTATCCTGCTGCCGCCTCCGTAACAATCTTACGCTGAGGAAGCTTGCCCTCCAAAGTCTCGCTTACCGGACGGGTTGGGTCTCCTGCACCGGTAACACGCATTGCCTGATATACATAGGAACGTCCGGACAACGGATCACGGATTGCTCCGCCAAGGCAGGTTGCAGCGCCTCCGAAAGGTTCAATTTCGGTAGGATGGTTGTGTGTCTCATTTTTGAAACTTACCAGCCATTCCTCTTCCTTACCGTCTACCTTTACCGGAACCACAATGCTGCAGGCATTAATTTCATCGGATTCTTCCTGATCCTGCAATTTTCCTTCTGCCTTCAGTTTCTTCATTCCCATAAGAGCAATGTCCATCAGACAGACATATTTATCCGGTCTGTCCTTATACATATCCTTCATGGTAGAAAGATAATGTTCGTAGCTGTCTACAATAGGCTTCTTATAGTAGCCCTCTTCAAATTCAATATTCTTAAGTTCCGTGGAAAAGGTGGTATGACGGCAATGGTCAGACCAATATGTATCGAGCACACGGATCTCTGTCATGGAAGGATCTCTGTCCTCCTCCTTAAAATAGTTCTGGATATGAAGGAAATCCTGGAATGTCATAGCTAATCCCAAGGAATCATATAACTCCTTGAATTCTTTTTCCTCCATCTTAGAGAAGCCGTCAAAAATCTTAACATCCGCAGGCTCATCGTATTGGGTAATCAGAGTCTGAGGCTTGTCTTCGCCTACACGCTTGGAGTCAACCGGGTTAATGCAAAGCTTCACGATGTCAGAAAGCTCTTTCTCACTAACCTCTCCCTCCAGCACATAGGTAGTTGCTGTCTGAATGACCGGCTTCTCTTCCGGGTTTAAAAACTGTACGCACTGTTCAGCCGAGTCTGCACGCTGATCGAACTGACCCGGTAAAAATTGGGAACTGAACACTACTGCGCCTTTTGCGTCGAAGGTCTCCTTATGAATAATATCCACCGGTGGCTCAGAAAAAACGGTAGTAAGCGCTTTTTCATAAGTCTCATCAGAAATGTTCTCCACGTCATAGCGGATTAAAATACGCACACCGGTTACAGTCTGAATTCCGAGATAATCCCGGATCTGGGTAGCCAAAGACTTTGCCGCAACAGCAAACTCCGGCTTCTTCTCCACATACACTCTACGTACGTTACTCATAAAGTACCTCCTGAATGGTTCTATAATAAAGATTCACACAAACATGATTCAAGTGGGAAGGCTCACGCCCTCACATATATTATTCTAACCGCATTGATATAATTAGTAAAGTTAATATATCTAATTATATTGATAAGTTTTACTTATTGATGTAGAATATTTATGGAATTATTGCCGTCACTTACGCTCCGCAGGGATATCACGACGCATGACTTTTGCGGACGTCGGTACTTAGCTCCGGGGTCTACCCGGAGGTTATGTACCGTTACGTCCGGAATGGAGCGAAAGCGCTCATGCGTGGGATATCGCTGCGGGGCGGGAGAGGAAAGGAAAAAATGAAAGACATTAACTACGAATATTACAAAATCTTCTATGAGGTAGCCCGCCTTGGCAGCTTCTCTGCCGCCGCCAAGGCATTGTTTGTGTCCCAGTCTGCGGTATCCCAGTCCATCAAGAATCTGGAGGAGAAGCTTAACCGCAGTCTTTTTATAAGAACCACCAAATCCGTCACTTTAACTCCAGCAGGGGAACTTCTGTATTCCCACGTGGAGCCGGCATTACGATTGTTGATGCAAGGTCAGGCACGAATTACAGAAGAAAACTCCTTGGAAGGCGGCCAGCTTCATATCGGTGCCTCCGACACCATCTGTCGCTATTACCTGCTACCCTACTTACAACAGTTTCACAAGCTCTACCCCAAGGTGTCCTTGAAGGTAACTAACCAAACCTCCCTTCGCTGCGTGGATCTTTTAGGTGAAGGAGCGGTGGACATGATTGTTACCAATACTCCCAACTCCCGCCTAAACAGCAGCTTTGACACCAGACAGGTTGGAAGCTTTTACGATGTTTTTATTGCAGGCAAAACCTTTTTAACCTTAAAGGATCGCCCCATCAGCTTCCCGGAACTTTTACACTATCCCATTTTAATGTTGGATCGCCAAAGTACCACCAGTGAATTCTTACACGATTTATTTTTGCGGGAACAACTACAGCTTACTCCGGAAATTGAACTCGGCAGTAATGATCTTCTAATCGAGCTTGCCAAAATCAACTTAGGAATCGCTTTTGTGCCGGATTTTTGTATTCCAGAAAATTCAAAAGACCTGTTTATCGTAAAAACGAAAACAAGTCTTCCAAAACGTCATCTTGTGGCTGCCACCAGATCCTTTGTACCCAATTCTCCGGTGGTGGATGCCTTTTTAGCTCTTTTGCCAGAAGTCCTCTAATTCTTTTCCCACTGTGGAAAGAGTTACCCGGGTGCGATTTTCCCATTCCAAAGGAAAAAGTTCCTGATAGTCCCGGTGCAAAAAGCGCTCGTCCAAAAGTAATATGACACCCCTATCATTTTGGGTACGAATCACACGTCCCGCAGATTGCAACACTTTATTCATTCCCGGAAAGCGGAAGGCATAATCAAATCCGTTCCTGCCGCTTTCCTCATAATGCCTCTTTAAAATTTCCCGTTCATCACTGATAAGCGGCAAGCCGGTTCCCACAAGTATGGCTCCGATAAGCCGTTCTCCGATCAAATTGATTCCCTCGGAAAAAATTCCTCCCATAACGCAAAAGCCCACCAGAGATTTTTCCGGATTTTCTTTAAACTGCCCCAAAAATTCCTCCCGGTCTTCCTCCGTCATACTACCGCCTTGAACCAGAATTTCAAAAGGAAGCTCCTCTTCCGCAAGCACCTCAAACACCTGATCAAGAAATCGGTACGAAGGGAAAAATACCATGTAATTTCCGGTTTTCGCTTTCGCCATGGCCTTGATATACTCTGCAATTCGCAAAAACTCACTGCGATTTCGCCTGGTATACCGGCTGCTGACATCCGACGCCACCAATATACGGCTTTGTTCCTTTGAAAAACAGGTTTTGGCATACACCGCATAAGGCTCCGGGCTGGTAGTCAGCATCTGCTTATAATAGGATATGGGCAAAAGAGTGGCTGAGAAAAATACCGTAGACCGGGCCAGTTTTAACCGCTCCTCCATCACATTTGCAGTATCCATACAATATAGCTTTATAAAAAAGCGGCCTTCCTCATCATGGCGCACATACACTGTAAAGCCTTCATCCATAATGTCGTTCATATTCAAAAAATGCCTCAACGAAAGATATAACTCAGAAAAAGCCTCGCCGCCATCGAATCTCGGATTTTCTTTTAAGAACCGCTCCAATTCCCCGGTTAATTGCATCAGGGAAAAGAAAAATGGTGCATAGCTGTCAAGCTCCATGGCGGTTTCGCATTCCCTTTTGTACTCCAAAAGCTGCTTATTACATTTGTCCAACGCTCGGCAAACCCGCTTGCTATGCGGAGCCATCAGTCGTTTTACCTCTAAAAAGCTTTCCTTATACAGAACCGCAGAATACATTTCCCTTCCCCGGTCGATGAGATTATGGGCCTCATCCACCAGGAAAAGATAGTCACCGGAAATGCCGTCATTAAAAAAGCGTTTTAAGTATACATTCGGGTCAAAAACATAATTATAATCACAGATAATAGCATCACACCACAGTGATACATCCAACGAAAACTCAAAGGGGCAGAGCTTTCGCTCTTCTGCAAAAGATAGAATCCGGTCTCTGTCAAAAATCCCTTCTTCCTTCAAAAAATCAAATACCGCGTCATTTACCCGGTCAAAATATCCTTTTGCGTAGGGACAATCCTCCGGATTACAGGCTCTTTCTTCCAATGGGCACACTTTATCTTTTGCTGTAATCAAAAGCACTCTGGCCCGATAACCCTTTTCCATTAGCAAAGAAAACGCTTCCGCCGCCGCTGTGCGGGTAATGGTTTTGGCCGTAAGATAAAAAATCTGCTCCGAAAGTTCCTCTCCCACTGCTTTTACCGCAGGAAAAACGGTGCATAAAGTTTTTCCCACCCCGGTGGGCGCCTCTACAAAAAGCACTTTCTTGCGCAAAATCGACAGATATACGTCCTTTACCAGCCGTTCCTGTCCATCCCGATATGGATAAGGAAAGCTTAACTTCTTAATGGATGCCTGTCGAATCTTTCTTGCTTCCATACGATAGTCCACCCACTTTTTGTATTCCCGGTAAAGCCCTAAAAACCAGTCTTCCAACTCTTTCGTAGTATATTCCTGATAAAAACGCTTCACCCCTTCGGTATCCAAATTACAGTAAGTAAGCTGCACCCCCATTTTTTCCTCATACGAATCCATGGCATACAAATAAGCATAGCATTTTGCCTGTGCTAAGTGCACTTCTATGGGCTCAGCCATGCTTTCCACATCTGCATACATTCCTTTAATCTCATCGATTACCGTAACCTCTTCAGAAGAAAAAATACCGTCTGCCCGTCCTTCCAAGCAAAACTCATACTCTTCTTCCATAAAAGACATCTTCAGGGGCACCTCCGCACGGTAATCTCCGCCCATGGACTGCTGGATTTTCCTGTGAATCCGGCTTCCCATAAGCATGGCATCCGTGATTCGGGCACTGCCCCGTCGTTCATCTATGTCGCCGCTTCGAAGTAGAAACTCCACGAAATTTCGCACGCTTACTCGAATTCGGTTTGTTTTACCTTCCATACTGTTCTGTTTCCCTCTTTCACCAATGCCGTAACCACATTCGTAATATTCTTTCTCGTCTCCGGATCCAAATGATTCATTTCCCGCAATAAGGCAATGGCATTTTTCAACGGCTCCTTCTGAATAGAGGACACGGTGGAAAAACCTGCTGCCATCAAAACAGAAAATAGCGCATCTACCGCTCCTTTCATTTCCTCCTCCGTCAAATCAGACAACCAGGCGGAAATGGTGGAATCCAACTTCCGGCTTCCGGAGCTTACGGATGTCAGATACACGAAATGTCTTCCCAGCACCTGCCAGCTGGTGGCGTCATGCTGCATCCCGCCGGACTGGGTACTGCGAACCACCGTATACTCTTCCTTATGTTCCAACAGCATTCCCACAATAGAGCTTTCCGGTACAATGGTGCGAATCTTAGGCAAGGTCTCCCGATAAGCCTGCGTTTCAATCACATCTTCCCGAAAGCCCGGTCCGTCATTATTATATACACGAATAATCCGGTCCTTTAACGCAGAATCGCACATAACCGATGCATATACCGCCAAATTACCGCCCTTGGAATGTCCCCCAAGGAAAAACTTTTTTTCCGAAAAATGCTCTGCCACCATCTGAAAATAAGAAAGTGCTTCCGTCTGTGCTTTCAAATGAGAAGCATAGCACATATTAAAATCCTCTTTCCACCCCACCAGGGTATCATCGGTTCCCCGGTAAGCCAGATAAATCGCATCTGTTCCGATGTCGATTACTACCGCCGCAAACTGCATTTCCATCTGAATATCGGTATGAGATTGGTAAAAGGACATGGTGCAATTAGAAAAGCGCTTGCTTTCCGCCATTTTCCGGAATATCCGTGCTCCTCTATTCTGCTGCGTGTCCATTTGCTCTATGTCACCCTCACTGACATCCGCAAAAAAGACCTCCGCCACCTGCGCTATGGTAACAGGATTACTTCCATCTTCTTTTACATATCCATAAAGAGGTGTGTAACACATCTGCGCTAAAATCAGATTATCCACCTCATTAAAAGGGGCCTGCACAAAAGTCAAATCCCCTCGCCAATCCAGATAGTCAAACATATTCGCCATACTTATTCCTCTTTTCCACTACCCGTAGGATCCAGTATCAGATGTAAACAGTTCTCTTCACTGCCTTCCTTAAAGCCTTCCGAACTGTCCGGTCGGATTACCGCGATAAAAGTCTGGAAGATCAGCTGAATATCCAATAAAATTGAAAACTGCTCGATATACATCATATCCATAATCAATTTATCTCGCGGAGTGGTGTTATACTTACCCTGAATCTGAGCATAACCGGTAAGGCCTGCTTTTACTCGAAGACGATATTCAAACTCCGGCAATTCCTGGGTGTACATTTCCACATTCTTAATCATTTCCGGTCGCGGTCCCACAAAGGTCATTTCACCCTTTAACACATTGTAAATCTGCGGGATTTCGTCAATTCGGGTTCTCCGTAATATCTTACCGACTTTGGTAATACGGTCATCATCCCGGGATGCGGAATGTCCATTATCATTTTCCTTCATGGAACGAAGCTTCAACACCTGGAAGATTCGCCCGTGAATGGTAGCTCGGCTCTGCTTGTAGAATATAGGGCCACCGTCCTCCAACTTAATACAAATAGCGGCAATTAAAATAATCGGCGCGGTTAAGATTCCCAGTGTCAGAGACAGGAAGATATCCAAAAGTCGCTTGGCGATACGCTGTTCAAAGGTAAATGCCGGGCTTAAGTAATTCACCATAACCGTATCATCAATCAGATACAGAGAGGAACTTACTTCCATAATGTCATCTAACTCCGGCGCCAGATACACATTCTTCTGATGCTTATAGGCAAGCTTCATAATCTTGGAACGATACTCCGGTGGAATATCGTATAAAAACAGAGTATCCGCTGATTTTACAATACTAACCAGCTCCGGGTTCTTGTAATGCACCGCACCCAGAATCTTATACTGCTTTTTCAAATTGGTAACACAGCGCACCACTTCATTGACTCCCTTCTGATTGGAAGTAATGATATAGCACTGTTCCGGATCATGTAGCCAGAAAAAGATTCCGTTTCCAAGATAGGCAAAAATCGTTATAATCACGATCTGTAAAAAAATTACTAACAGGACCAGTTGCGGCTCCAGAAATCGGAAATCCGATGCACTCATACCGTTGGTTTTCATGATCATCAACTGTACATACACAATTACATCGGTAAAAGCGGTGGCAAATCCCAAGGAAAAAACAATGGGTTTGCTTTTTCTTCTACCCACATCAAAACCACCGTAGGTTTTGACAAACATAATCTCCAAGATAATAAAGGTAGTCACTACGATACCCATGGTACGGGACAGGTTACTTAAACCGTTGCTGACCCTGCTCATAACTACCATAAAGGTTCCCAATAATAATGCATATAGAAGCAGCTTCATAAATACCCAGAAGCTTTTTTCAAATCTAAAATAATGCCTTCTCATACTGTCTCCAATTTATACACTTAGTTTTTTCATAACGGTAAGATTGGCTACCAGATCATAGCCGTAATTCTTGGCCGTCGCCCAGCCTGTACCGTAAGGATTCTCGGAAATGCCCAACCACTCAATGTAGGGCGCCTTTCCTTTCTTCACCCCTGCAAATCGGGGATCCACACACTCGTATACCAGCACCGGATTCTCTACCGCATAGGCCTTTAAATGCTGAACCTGCGCTCTAATACCGGTTCTTACATCCGAAAAGGATGCACCCTCGGCACCGCCGCCCACTGCACCGATACCTGCAAAATTACATTGCTCAATTTTCACGTCTCCGCCAAATTGCAAATAACCGGTTTCTTTAAAAATCTGGGCTGCCACAAGATCCGGGCGAACGCCCTCCGCTGTGGCTTCTTCAATTATAATCTGTACAAAATCCTCAATGCAGGTAACACCACCGTAGGTCGACTCCGCATAAAGAGTTGGATATGGTTTTTTTACACGGTTAAAATAGGTAACCATCTGCTCTTTCGTAGCCTCCGACTTTCCCATAATGGGGGTAAGCACCGTGACCTGCTTGGTCTTTATGCTTCCCAGGTTCAACACCTCGCCGGTATTGGCACCGTCTCCGATGGTAAGCCCATACTCATAGGTTTCCCCTTCCTCAAGTCCCTTATCCTCAAAGCTTGTTACCGCCATGGTTCCAAGGCTTGTCCATTTTAAGCCTGCCTTCTTTTTACGGAAAAGCTCATATACAAAAGCGCCTTTTACCGGATTCCAGGTAATCTGTGCGCCATTGGCATCCGTTAGGCTTACGGTTCCTGCAGTTACTGCGCTAAAACAGGTATTGCTAAATTCCGAATACACCGTCTTTGCATCTTTGTAAAATGCTCTTATTCGGTAATAATATACTGTCCCCTGCTCTGCATTGCTATCTTTATAAGTAATCTCTTCTGTCTGAGCAAGTTTTGTAAAATCATCTTCCTGCCCGGTTGTAGAACGAAAAATCTGATATCCGGTGGCATTTTCCACTTTTTCCCAGCTTAAAAGCCGTTCTGTGGAGGCGTTAATCTGATGATTCAACTTGGGAGTAGCCAGCTTCACTATTGTTTTCCCGTTACTGACCACCTCACTGTAGGCGCTGTAACCCTTATAACCATCCTGCAAATATACGGCTCTTACTTTATAAAAATATTGTTTATCCTTCGTATCCGGATCTTTAAAGCTTAATTTTGTAAGGTTTTTTATCTTTCTGTAGGTACCCTTTTCCCCGGTGCTGCGGTATAACTGATACTCTTTTACATCATTTAATTTCTTCCAGGAAATCGTCCAAATACCATCGTTGCCTTTTTTCGGCTCCTTTATCTGGGGCTGCAATCCGGCTTTTCTGGACAAACTAACGGTACTCTTACTTAAGATGGTTCTGGTCTCTCCACCCACTGTTTCCTTATAGTAGGTCTGAATCCGGTAATAATACGTTACTCCCGGTGTACAGCCCCCACTTAAGTAAGACGTTTCATCTGCTGAAAAAGTTTTTAATAACTTATAATTTCCCGTTTTTTTCTCGCTGCGATACAACTTATAGCCGGTAATTCCTGTCTCTTTCGTCCATACCACCCGCAGCTTCTTTTCACCGTATGACTGGACAAAGTTTAATGCTGTTCCGGCAAGCACTATTTCGTTATCATCAGAATAGGTTGTTTCAACAGCCCCCTTCTTAACTGCTCTAACAGAATAAAAGATTGCTCCTGCCTTAGCTTTTCCCGTATAAGTGGTTTTGCCGCCGGTAACCGTAGCCAGACGATTGTTCTTTGTCAATGCCTCTGACGAGGTCTTTAATCCGTAAACTTCATAGCTGGTTGCTCCCTTTACCGCTTCCCAGCTTATGGACACCTGCTTCTTGGCATCCTTTGAAGATGAGGTGATCTTTGGTGCCGCCACACCTGCTGTTACAATCTTTTTGCTGCCACAGCTTTCTGCCTTCTTGCTTCCGCTCTTAATAAAAGAAGTAAGTCGGTAGGTATATTCAGTTGTTAACGATGTCTTCTCATCCGTATATCCGGTAACATCCGCCGACAGTTCCTTTAACAGCTGTTCCTGCCCGGTTTCCTCTCTACGGTAGAGCCGATATCCGCTAACACCATTTTGCGGTTCCCAGGAAATCAGAATTTTATCGGTTCCTTCTCTTTCTACCTTTGTAAAAGTAGTTCCCGTCATTTTCAAATCACAATACTGGGAATAAGCGGTACGATCTGCCAACTTCCGCATTGCACGTACCTTATAAAACCACTGCTTACCATCCTTAGTCGCATCCACTGCCTTACAGTCTGCAACGGTTGTCATGGATTGGAAGGTTCCGTCCGGTGCCTCACTTTTGGCAATTTCATACCCGGTGGCTCCGCTGATGTCTCCCCAGCTTAACTCAATACCCTTTGCTGTCATCTCACATTCCGTCACATCCGGAACTTCTAAAACCGCATAGCTTACCACCTTACTAAACTCGCTGTAACTATAAACCCCTTGGGTCTTTTTCACCGCTCTTACCTTATAATAGTAGGTCTTTCCTTCCACTCCGGTAGTATCAATCATATATTTGGACTTGGAACCTCCGGTTACTACCTTCTGGTAGGTGCCATTCTGACTTTCTGCACGATACAACTCATAACCTGTAGGCTTCTCACTTCCGCTATAGGAATAGGATACCTTCACTCGCAGCTTCGTCATGCTGGAGGGTTTCACCTTGGTAGGGGCAGCCGGCTTTGGTATTGTATGATCTGTACTCAAATACTGTAAAATACCCTCGGCATCCGCTTTTCCAAGTAGCGCCGTCTTATCTTCCGAAATAAGATATTTATTAAAATCACTGGAATTGTTCAAAAAGCAATGTTCTACAATAATACCCGGCAAACCCAAAAGCTTGGTCATTCGGTTAATGGCAAAATAATCCGTAAGACTTCCGTCCGGATATTTACTGGATGCAGAGTTCTTAGAATAAACTCCTCGGCTCTTCATTCCCAAAGCAGAAAGCTTTCCAACCATTATCTGCGCCAGTTCCTTAGACCAGCCTCCCACAATTGCATTGTAATTCATGTTCTGATGAATCGCCTCACAACCGGTGGCCTTTGCCTCCACTTCACCGGTGGCATTTAAATGAAAGCTCACCAGAAAAGCTGCGTTCTTATCCGCCGCAAGCTGGGTTCTGGCTTCAAAAGAAGGATATACTTCCTTGTCCCTGGTAAGAAAAACCGTTACCTTTCCGGTTTTCTCCAGATTCTTCTTACATGCCTTGGCAATCTGTAGTGTCAGTTCGGATTCTTTATATTTCACGCCATTATAGGTTCGATTACATCCAATATCGCTGCCTCCGTGTCCCGGATCGATTACCACAACGTATTTTCCTTTTGCAGTAGCTTTTGAAATAGCTTTGGATAAAAGAGCCATCTCCAACTTCTCCGAACCTTTTCCTGCCCTTGAAGGAACCATGTAGTTTAAAAGCTCCGATACCCGTTTTCCGCTACTTTGCAGTTCTTCTTCGGAAGGTGCCACAGTAAAAGAGGTATCCACCGTATCATTCTTCTCCTGTGCATTTTTCACGGAAATACTCCGGGTCTTTCCATCCTTTTCAAACCCTACCGACTTAATCTGATAGTTTCCGGTCTCTTCCTTAATATAGAAAACCACCTGTTTTCCTTTTACCTCCACCTTCTTGGTGGTACATGTCTTTCCATCTTTCTCATAGGTAAGGCTAAAATTCTTTCCGCCCTCTACTTTTTCTGAAAAACCTGCTACCAAATAATTGGTATAGGTTCCGTCTTCTTCATATACATTACTGTCTAATGAAAGCAGTGCCGTTTTTCCCGTATTCGCCTCTGCCTTCCCGTTCCCTGCCACAAGGCCCATAAGCCCTAACGCCAGCAGGACGCCGCATATCCTTTGTTTCTTCATATACTTATTCCTTATTAATTTGTGTAAAATACTCCACTTTTTATTATACTCTATTATGTCTCGGAAGGATAGTAAATTTTTATATAATATAGTATTGACATCTAATATTATACGACGTATAATATCATTAAATCAATAGTAAAGGAGTGAGTTCATGGTTTTTAACACAGGTGCCGCATTATTAGATGCGATTGTTCTTGCTTCTGTCTCCAAGGAACCGGAGGGTGCCTACGGCTATAAGATAACCCAAGATGTACGGGACGTTTTGGAAATTTCAGAATCCACCCTGTACCCGGTTTTACGGAGACTACAGAAGGATCAGTTTTTGGAGACTTACGATCAGGCTTTTAACGGGCGCAACCGCCGCTACTACCGGATTACAGGTGAAGGCAAAGCAAAGCTTACGGATTACACCGTGGCCTGGAAGGATTACACCACTAAGATCAATAACCTATTTATGGAGGGGGAACAATATGAATAAAGAAGAATATCTTTCTCGTCTGCGTGACCTGACTTCTTCACTTCCGGTGGAGGATCAGATGGACGCATTGTATTTTTACCAAACCTACTTTGAGGATGCCGGCGAAGGCAAAGAACAGGATGTGATTTCCGAGTTAGGCTCCCCGGAGGAAGTTGCCAAGAAAATTTTGGCAGAGCAAGGAATTTCTTCTACGGAAGATTCTACTGCTTCCGCAAACAGCACTACAGAAGATTCTACTGTTTACAGTGAAACTTGCGAAAGTACAGATACTCATAATTCCACCGGTGCTAAGCAGAATCAGACCTATGGAAAAGCTCGCGGTTTCTTTGCAAACTGCAAGAATAAGCTGGATAATTGGGAATATTACCAGACTCACAAGTCCGGTTGCATTATTCTTTTAATTATCGCTGCCATCTTCACCATTCCCTTATGGGGTGGCATTTTCGGCGGAATCTTCGGACTGGTTGCCGGAATCGTAGGTGTATTGATTGGACTTTACGCAGCCGTATTTGCTTTAAGCATCAGTTGCCTCATTGGTGGCGTTGCCTGCGTTATCGCCGGATTTGCGGTTTTAATTCCAAGTCTTGGAGTTGGACTTTTTGTTATCGGAATCGGATTGTTACTTTTGGCTCTCAGTTCTTTAGGCTGGGCATTATTCGGTCAACTTTGCTTCCGTTTCGCTCCCTGGCTTGTGCGAAGCTTCATCGGACTTTTCCGTAAATCCACACCAACTGTAGGAGGTGCAAGCGCATGAAAACATTTACTAAAGTCATTTTAATCATTGCCTTGGTATTCGCACTTATGGGTGCTATCCTACTGGGTGCCGGCGTTATGGTTGGCGGAAGCCGGGTTGCTAAGGACGGCACGAAGCTTGCAGGCAACAACTCTGCAATCCAGAATGCCATTGATACCTGGTCAGAGGGCTTTGACCTGTTAGATCTTTTCCATGATGTAGATGTAGAAACCAATCCTAACGGGGAAGACAGCCTGACAGTTTCTACCCGTGAGTTAAAGAAAATTGATATGGATACAGCCTGCGCAAACTTCGTATTTAAAAGTGTAGACCATTTAGATGGTAAGGTTTCCTTTTCCTGCGAAGCAAGAAAAGATAAATACAAAGTAACCTTTGAGTTGGACGACGAGGGCACCGTAAAGATTCGTCCGGCAAAGCGTTTCGCACACTTAAACGCCAGCCAGACACCTACCGTTACCATTCTTTGCCCGGAAGACTTTGCCCTATCGGAACTGGATATGGACATCGCTAGCGGAAATGTTACTTTTGAAGGAAATGCTGTAATTCATGAATGCGATATTGACTTAGCTGCCGGAAATGTCGAAAACAAAGGTACATTTATTTACAAGCTTGACGTTGATACGGCTGCCGGAAACGTAAACATCGCTCTTCCCACCGGTGTAATGGAAGATTGGTATCTTGTAGAAGTAGACTGTGCCGTTGGAAAACTGGAAATTGACGGCATAGAGGAAAGTGGTTTTGGAAAACACTATTTCGCCAAATCAGGAGGTTTCAAATATAAAGAAATACACGTTGACTGTGCTGCCGGAAATGTTACCATAAACTTTGATGGCAAAGGCTTATAAAATTTACGCCGCAGATCTGCTTTTGGCAGTACCTGCGGCGTATTTTATATCTTTTAGATTGCTCTTGTATATTTCTTTAAGAACTCTTTCTCATCCTCATCCTTTAATAATGGGCAGATGGTATCGTAAACTTTCTTATGATAATCATTTAAAAGCTTCTTCTCTTCTGCTGTCATCATATCCGGATTGATGGCATCTAAGTCAAACGGAATTAAGGTAATCGGTTCAAAATACATGAACTGACCATACTCGTTTGCTTCACCCTTGCAGCAAAGAATTTCATTTTCCAGACGTACTCCGTGAGATCCTTCAATGTAAACTCCCGGTTCGTCGGTAATAATCATACCTGCATGGAATGGCTCAGTTTCTCCGGCTCTGAATTTCCAGCGGAATCCGGTAGGACCTTCGTGGATGTTTAATAAGTATCCTACACCATGACCTGTTCCGTGATTGAAGTTCATGTTTCTATCCCAGAACGGCTTTCTGGATAAAATATCCAGAACCATACCGGTACTTCCCTCTAAGAACTTAGCTGCTGCCAAAGATAAGTTACTGATGGCAACCAAGGTAAAGTGCTCCTTCATAATATCAGATACTTCGCCGATAGCAAAGGTTCTGGTAACATCGGTAGATCCCTCATAGAAGCCTGCTCCGGTATCGGATAAGAATAAGCTTCCTCCCTTAAGCGGTACATCGGTTTCCGGTGAGGACTCGTAATGTACAATTGCCGCATGCTCGCCGTAAGAAGAAATCGGAGCAAAGCTTGGACGGATGAAGTTACCCATTTCTGCACGAAGCTCGTCTAACTTCTTCTCTGCACTCATTTCGGTAATTTCCATCTTGTTGTAGTTTTCTTTTAACCACTTCATGTAACGAAGATGTGCTACAGAATCCTTTAACTGTGCCTGTTTAATATTCTTGATTTCTACTTCATTCTTAATAGCCTTCATTAAGATAGCCGGATTTCTCTTCTCCACCTTCTTAACGGATGCCGGAATGTTCTGGTATAATGCGTAGTTTAACTTGCTTGGGTCAACCATAATGACTTCCTTATCGGAAAGCTTGCAGATATCTGCATAAATGTCATTATACGGATGAAGCACGATACCGTCTTTCTTAAGATCAGCCTTAATGGTATCGCTTAATTTATCTTCATTGATATATAATTCCATGCTGTTCATGGTAATCAGTGCATAGCTTAAAACCAATGGGAAGAATTCAATATCGTTACCACGAATATTTAAAGTCCAGCAGATATCGTCGATGGTTGTAAGAGCATGTACGGTTGCACCTGCAGCCTTCATTTCTTCTCTGGTTCTCTTTAATTTATCTGCTACGGATTCTCCGGCATACTCAATTCCCAATGCAAAAACCGGCTCGGTAGATAATTCCGGACGATCTTTCCAGATTTCATCAATAAGATCTTCCTTGTAGTTTACCTTTGCTCCGTTTTCGCAGGCAATATTCTCATATTCCTGTCCTTCACCAACAGATACAACACGACCATCAAAACCGATGGTTTCACCTTTTTTCAAAGTAGCTTTGATATATTCGGTAATTTCCGGTACTCCCGGCTCACCCATTTTCATAAGCTCTACTGTAGTATCTTTCAGCTGAGCGGTTGCCTGGATAAAATAGCGACCGTCAGTCCACAGACGAGCTTCATTCTTCGTAATAACTGCTGTTCCTGCAGAACCGGTAAATCCGGTAATAAAAGCTCTTGCTTTAAAATGCTCCCCTACATATTCGCTCTGATGAAAATCAGCAGTAGGAACCACATACATGTCAATTCCCTTTTTTTCCATTAAGGCTCTTAACGCCTGCAATCTTTCTGGAATCATACTCATTTTCTCTCTATTCTCCTTTCCAGTCTCCATTTTTAAGAGATTTCCTTTCCTATCATAGCACGTGATTTTTTCAAAATCAAGTGCGGGTTCTGGTTGTTGTTTTTCTCTATTCATGCTAATATAATAAGATAAGAAGCGGCTGTCGGATTTCCGGCAAATTTCAGGCTGCTTCCATCGAAATTAGGAGGGAATATCACAATGAGAATGCCTATGAAAAAGATAACCGCTGCGCTACTTTCGCTTACCATGGTTATCTTACTGCTTCCGGTTTCCGCCAGAGCAGCAGATACGTATTTAAACTTTACTTACAAGACCTATGACGGCAAAACGGTAGAAATCATCAGCTATACCGGAAAAGATTCCACCGTTGTTATTCCGGACAAGATTAACAACCTGCCTGTTACCACCATCGGTGCAGCAGCTTTTGCCAATAACACAAGTATTACATCTATTGAAATGACCAAGATTACCGATATTAAAGATCGCGCCTTTGTTGGTTGTTCCAATTTAACCAAGGTATGGTCCTACGGATTAAAGACTATCGGTGCAAGCGCTTTTGAAAACTGTTCAAAGCTTACCACCATGATTCTTCCCCAGGGGCTGACCACCATCGGTGCTGACGCATTTTTAAACTGTAACCAGTACATCAGTGTTGATGTTCCCGCAAGTGTCACCTCACTGGGAGATCACAGTCTTGGCTACATTGGCGTATCTTCTGTTTATGTACAGAACCTGGCAGTTACAATAAATACTGCTTCCGGCAGTGCGGCAGAAACCTATGCCAGAGCAAACGGTCTGAAATTCACCGTGGACGGAGCTGCACCGGTTGTAACTACCCCTCTTACCACCGCGGTTATTTCCGACATTCCGGCCCAGCCTTATACCGGTTCTGCCGTGAAACCGGCACTCACTGTAAAGTTGGGAACTCTTCAGTTAAAGCAGGATACCGATTATACCGTTGATTACAAGAATAATGTTGAAGTTGGTACTGCCACCGTAACCATTACCGGAATTGGTAAATACAGCGGAACCAAGACAGCAACCTTCCAGATCATCAACAACAAAATCTCCGTTACCGCATCCGATCTTTACCTTTCTTATAGTGATAAAGCCCGGAGTCTTCCGGTAGAAGTAACCTTAAGTCCTTCTACTGCAACCTTTACCTTCAAGGCTTCCGGTGATGGTATTGAAGTGAAAAAGAAAAACAGTCACTCCATCACTGTGGATTTGGAGGAAGGATTTACAGGTTCCGCTTCTATTACCCTTACAGTTAGAGCGGATGGTTATGAAACCGTTACCAAAACCATTACCGTTTTCGTTCCTAACGGTTCCAAGATTTCGAGTGTGGAACGTACCGGAAACACAACCGCTGAAGTAAAATGGTCTAAGGTTTCCAATATTACCGGCTACGAGTTGCAGTATTCAACCAGTAACACCTTTAATATTGACAGAGAATCCAAGACCTTAAGCACAAATTCCTGCAAACTGAAAAGTCTCACCAAGGGCCAGACCTATTACGTTCGTGTTCGTACTTACTTCGAAAAGGACGGTCAGCCATGCTACTCTAAATGGAGTACTTACAAAAAGCTTTCCGCAACCGTGCCTCCGGCTCGTCTGTATGCCAACTATCTGAAGAAACAGGCTAACAAAGTAGAAAAGATACTTGCTTTTACCACTGCAGATCTTGATGGTGACGGTGTTGAAGAACTGTTATATCAGTATTACAATGGTGGCAACCGTAATGCAGGTGCTGTATGTACTATCAAGGACGGCGTTGTAAAACAGCTCCACAATAAGAAGAACGGTAGCCCAATCTTCTTCCTCAGTGATAACACACAGCTTATGTTAAAATGTTCCAATGATTCCAAATCTACCTATCATTACATTTATGTAATGAAGGACGGCGCATTAAAACGTATTCATACCTACAAGATTCTTGTGAACCAGAACGGAAAGAACGAATACTATCTGGATGGCAAGAAAATCAAATATTCCGAGTTCAAAACCATGAAGCAGAGCTTCAAAAAAATGAAAATGGCGACCTATACAGAAGAATAATTCTAAATTGCAAAAAGGCGCATGACCAAACCGGTCATGCGCCTTACTTATTCTATATGTTATTCTTATTTCTCTCTGAACTCTTTAGCTACATCCACATAGGGTTCTTTCACGTATCCATTCTTATCCACAACGCCGGAACGTTTCAAATTCTCTCTTGCCTGAATGGTGGCTGCCTCCTTGGGTAACGCACTACGCCTCATAAAATCCTGGGCGGTTAAATTCTTACGTTCCTCCTGCTGCTTTCTACCATTTCTATCCATAGCAGACCCTCCTAACCTTGCGAGGTCCTCTCACCTCGTCCTCTTATTATTAATTATATCGGCAGCATAAACGTCCGTCAATACAATATTTTGTGTTTTTTAGAGTATCCACCACAAAACTACTCCGAAATTTCCATTCTCTCTACTTTCTTCATGGTAAAAGTACCATTTTCGTCTTCCACGCAAGTGGCCTTCACATGATCTTTCTTTTGCAACAGCAGAAGTGTTTCGTCCTCAGAGAATTTTTGCTTATAAATCCGGTTCTCATCATCCACAAGGTAGACAAAAGTTTCGCCCTTTGTTACGATAAGCTCTACTTTTTCCACGGTAAATTCTTTCTCTACCGTATTCTTTTCATCCTCTTGTTTCTCGCCCTCTTTTACCTCCTCTGAGGCTGTCAGACCGGTAAGCTTACAATAGGCATCATAACACTCGGTAATAGTTTCTCCCGTGGTCACCAGATTGTACTGCTCCACATTTACCATGGCATACATCTTTACAATGTCATTGGCATCCTTTAACAGCATAATATAGGTTGCCTCTCCCTGAACGTTAATAAGGGATGGGAAGGACGCCCGATAGCGTTTCTCCTGCACCTCGCCTTCCGCAGAATTCATGGCCGAATTCTCATCTGCACCCGGAATACTGAAATAATGAGCCTCTCCGGTACGTTCATTAACCATAATAAATCCTATGTTGGAGGCATCTCCGTTTACCGATGTCACACCGGTATAAATCCAGATGTCTCCCTCCTTTGCAATATAGCCGTAATCCGGAATAGAATCCTCATCGTCTCCACCACCCCGATTGGTTTCGGTGCTCTTACGGCATCCTTTTTTTGCAAATAAGCTATTAATAAATCCATTATTATAAGTTCCGTACCAGTCAAACTGTTCCACCAGAAGATCTCCCCAAAAAGCCATGTCCACCCAGGTAGGAATGTCTTCTTTCTTATAATATTTCGTATCTCCGGAAATCGGATCGCAGGTAATAACTCCCTTTACCGTTGCACCTCCAAACAAGCCAATCTTATAATCCATAACACTGGCCACATAATAAGGATTTCCTTTTTCATCAATCTCAAAATGAAGATTTTCAAAAATTGCGGTAGGATACCGGAACCGGATATGACGCGCCAAATCCTTCTGAAGATAGGCTGAAGGTACATACTTCATCCCCTTCTTTCCTTTGATATAATGGGTACTCTGTCCCACCGGATCCACTGTCACATAACCGGGAACTCCACTTTTACGATTTGCAAAAAATTTAAAAAATCCTGCATACTCCAAAGGTGCCACTTTTAAGGGACTCCCCTGAAAATCAATCTGCGTATACTCATAAGCCACATCAAACTGACTTACTACATCACTTAAACTTCCAATCTTACGGTTTCCCAGAATTCTTGCGGAATCCGTATCCATCAATGCCACCTTGCTAAGCACCTGGGATTCGTCTATATCTTCGCTAAAATCTTTTTCTTCGATTTTCAGAATGGACGCATAGCCCTTGGCATGGAAAAACGGCTCGCCGTAAACTGCAATGGCAACCATCAAACCTATGATGATAAAAAAGCTGCAAAGCCAAATCTTCTGACTGCCATGCAACATCTCCCGAAGAGATTTTCTTTCGCTGATACCATTAACCAGACCGTTAAGAAACATGGGTACGCATACAAAAAATGCTACAAATATCCATAATCCCATAGAATGGATATTGATGGCCGGGATTGTAATGTAATAAAACACCGCAATAGCCAGTAAGTACAAAATAATAATAATCTGTTTTCCTTTTTTCATTTCCTTCACCTCACTATTGGTACTTTATCATACTCACCCCTTCCCTGCAACCCTTGTTTTTAGGCAATAGAAAAGCGCTTCTCTTTACGGCGTGAATTGCCGAGAGAACGCGCTGCAATGGTAATCGCTTCCGTTAAATATGCCTCGCCGTCAGAAAGGTCACGACTCATCTGGGCAAGCATATTCTGGTACTCTGCGGTATTCTGTTGAAAAAATGTGAGATGTTCCTCGCGGTCTGCAAGGTCTTGAAAAAAGGAGTATTTCGGATCTGTGGGAAACTCATCCGTAAATAAAATATCTTCCCAACCGTCAAGATGATTATTTGCTACATACTCTGCCAGCGCTACTGCCTCGTCTTCTGTCACCTGAACAGCTGCCATCTGAGCAAAGGGCAAATCATCCGAACCCGGCCAAAGGAAGATAAACCGACCATTACGAAGAGAATAAATGCCGTCAATGTCTTCCAGATAATCCGTCAGACTGCGATACTTCATTCCTTCCACCACTTTGCGAAAAACAATGTGTTCCTTCATAAGCGAATTCGCCTTTTCCAGCATCTGATTTTTCAAACAAATACCACCTTTCTATTTTGTTTTCACACTATATATTGTAGCAAACAAAATTGAAAAATACTATATTTGTTTTTGTATTTTTTTGTATTTTCTTTTTACCCTTTTACAATAACCAAAGACAGATATCCATGTTTTTCCTCATCCGGAACTACACAAATCTTTTCCGATTCCATACCGGCATTTTCCACAAGTATTCCCTGCTTATCCATCCTTTCCATGGCCAAAAACAGCTCTTTAAGCTCTTTGCCACCCTTCATAAATACCTTGGTCCCCGGTAGCAAAAGAGCTTCACCGTTGTCATAGGATGCCGGAATAATATGCAGCTGTTCCTCATGCTCACACAAAGAAATCCCTGCAGATGATGCAGCAGCACAAAAAGAGGGAATCCCGCTAACAACTTGCACACCGTAACCTGTCTCTTTTACCTTCTCGGCAAGATAGGAAAAGCTTCCGTAAATCGTAGGATCTCCGATATTTAAAAATGCCACATCCTCCCCCCGGTTTAACTTTTCCGCAATGCGTTGTTCCATGTCGGCATAGGCCTTTTCCAATACACCGGGATCTTTGGTCATAGGCACCGGACAATCCATAATTTCCTTTTCGTTCCAATTCTCTACTGCCTGTTTTGCAACGGAAAGGGAAACGGAAGTATCCCTGTCTTTTCCGGGATGTGCCCAAACTCCTGTCTTTTCTAGAATTCTTACTGCCTTTACTGTTAATAGTTCTGGGTCCCCGGGACCTACGCCTACACCATATAAGATTCCTCTTTTATTTTCCTGCTTCATTCCCAATCCTCTACTCTCTATTTTTCCCAAATTCTCCAATCCGGCAGTTTAACCCCATTCAAGGCCACTTCTTTCAGTACATCCTGAACATAAGTAAGCTTCAGTGAAAAAACATCTTCTCTGGTATTTAACAAGTGGAAAAAGATTCTGTCTCCCTCCCAAATAGGAAGATTACCGATTTCTTCTTTTTTTACCCAGACCAAATCGCCTTCGTTACATTCCGTAAGTTCGCCATCGAAGGAATCTGCTGTGTATAAAAAGGTCATCTCGTAAAGGTCATCAATCAGAAAGGTCAGAATTCCGCGTAATCGAGGATTATGAAGAACAATCCCTGCTTCCTCTTTTGCCTCACGTAAAATACACTCTTCCGGAGACTCCCGTTCCTCCACATGACCTCCAATTCCAATGTATTTATCCTTATTTATATCATTTTTCTTTTTGGTCCGATGCATCATCAGATACCGGCCGTCTTTTTCTACATAAGCAAGTGTAGTCAGTTCCACATTTTTCATGGATATCCTCCTTGTATTCCTCTCCCAAATTTCACAGTATATAACAAAAAAACCGCTTAAAAAAGCAGGTTTTCTAACAGGGGTGAAGGGAATCGAACCCCTCTCTGGAGTTTTGGAGACTCTTATTCTACCGATGAACTACACCCCTATATGCACTTAAAATGACGGTTCTTATGAATCGCCATTTTGTTGATACTTTATGTACCTTCAAAATCACATACAGTCTAAAACCAAAACCATTTAGGTCATACCCTCGACCGATTAGTAACAGTCAGCTACATACATTACTGCACTTCCACCTCTGTCCTATCTACCATGTACTCTTCATGGGGTCTTACTTCCTTTTAG
>Ga0129307_1000215_pt1 | contig 100539 bp, 81 predicted proteins | sample P1105metagenome_FD_94437 | JGI IMG/M metagenome (GOLD analysis project Ga0129307, IMG submission 94437) | Capybara group fecal microbial communities from Wisconsin, USA - P1105 metagenome | ecosystem: Host-associated > Mammals > Digestive system > Large intestine > Fecal | place: USA: Wisconsin... | reverse complement strand
GCACCCACCCGAATCTGGGCGAAACAAGCAAGCACCAAAAGTTTCACAGGTATGCTCTTTAACGAATTTTTAGGCTCGTCTTCATAATAGATGTATCAACTAGGATACTGCACCCGTCATACAGGAAAAATTATAGCATATTTTACCCTAAAAGTCAAATTTTAAGAGCATAAGAAAAAGTCCTATAAAGGACTATTCTTCATAACAATAATACATATTGTATGTTTTTTCATTCATTAATATACCTTGCTTTTTACCATTTTCTTTTGTGATACCAAATTCATATTTAGATGCGTATGGATCAGATTGTTTAACTCCATCTTGATAGAATTCATCTCCATCTAATTCAACTTTATAATAAGAATAATTACCAGCGGCATTTTTCTTATCTAAATCTTTAAAAGTATAATCACCTTTTACATAGTTTCTATATGTATCTCCATATTTACCCCACATAAAAGTCATATCTTTATTTAATTCAAATCTAACTATATAACTTCCTGAAGCTCCTGATCCATCAAATGCCTTACAATTATAATTACCTGAAACATAATTATAAGTAGAAGATCTATCAATCTCTCTTTCAAAGTTTTTTAATTCTTTTCTAACTTCTGGATCAGATAAAACAGCACTAAATAGACCTATACCTATAAATAGATAAACAAATACTAGAGCTATACTTAAAAATATTGAAATGGCATTTAATATTATACCTGATATCTTTTTACCACCTTTAGCTTTATTTACAATACCTAGTACTAAACCAGTTATAGATAAGGGTAAAGTAATAACAGTTATTATAAATGATAATACTATTGAGATAATACCAATTATCATTGAAGCTGTTCCAAGACCTTCGCTTTTTTTACTTAATTCCTTTCCGCATTTTACACAATATTTTGTTTCTTTTTCATTTTCAGTTCCACAATTTTTACAATACATTTTTTCACCTCTAATATTATTCTATATTGAAACTTTATTTAGGTCAATATTTCTTTTTTATATTTACATATTATGTTATAATTATATAGAGGTGTTAAAATGAAAAAGATAAGAGTAAATATGCTTTCAATGGCAGACTCTGTAGATGGTCAAGGAGTTGGATCTGCATACCTAGAACTAATGAAATTATTAAAAGAAGATGGAAAAGATAAATTTGAGATTCTATTAAATGACAAGATTAAAAATTCTGATATTATACACGCTCATACTGTAGAACCTAGAAATTACTTTAAACTAAAAAGATCAAAAGTACCAACAGTTGCGTATGTACACTTTTTACCAGATACTTTAGATGGATCTATAAAATTACCTAAACTATTTTTTAATATATTCAAAAAATATGTAATTAGTTTTTATAAAAGTGCTGATCATCTTGTCGTAGTTAACCCTATTTTTAAAAAAGATATGGTGAAAGCTGGATTAGATGAAAATAAAATAACATATATACCTAACTTTGTTTCTAAAGAAAAATTCTATAAAATGAATGATAAAGATAGAAAAAAAGCCAGAAAAGAATTTAACTTAAAAGATGATGAATTTGTTGTTTTAGGGGCTGGACAAGTACAAAATAGAAAAGGTGTTTTAGATTTTGTTAAGGTTGCAGAAAAATTACCTGATATAACTTTTGTGTGGGCTGGTGGATTCTCTTTTGGAGCAATAACTGATGGTCATAAAGAATTACAAAGAGTAATGGAAAATCCTCCTAAAAATGTAAAATTCTTAGGAATTATTCCAAGAGAAAAGATGAATGATTTATTTAATGCTTCAGATTTATTATTTGTACCTTCTTATAATGAATTATTCCCTATGACTATATTAGAAGCATGTTCTACTGATACTCCACTTCTACTTAGAGATTTAGAATTATATGAAGATATATTATTTAAAAAATATTTAAAAGCAAATGATAATGAAAATTTTGCTAAACTAATTACTAAACTAAAGACTGATAAAAAAACTTATAAAGAAGCGGTTGATAATTCTAAATATATTTCTAATTTCTATACTAAAGATCATGTATATGAAATGTGGGATAAATTTTATACAAGTTTATTAAAAGATAATGATTAATCATTATCTTTTATTATTTCTTTAATTATATAGTCTCCCAATATTATTCCTGCACTCATAGTAACAGGTGAATAACTACCAATATCTTCTTTAGTATCTATAACTTGTTCTTTAGAAGATAATACTGGTACTTTACCTATTACTTTATCATCTCTTAACCTTTTTCTAATAACTTTAGCTATTTTATCATAACTAGTTTTACTTATTTCAGTTATTTCTAATTTTGATATATCTAATTTCTTACCCATACCCATAGAAGAAATAAATTTAACATTTCTTTTTAAACATTCCTCTATGATCATGATTTTTGTACTTATAGTATCACATGCATCTATTATATAATCTGGTTTATATGAAAATATTTTTTCTATATTTGAATCATTTATAAAATCTGTGATCTTAGTTACTTTTACATTACTATTAATATCTAGTATTCTTTTTTCAAATGCATCTGTTTTATACATATTAATAGTAGAATCTAATGCAATTACCTGTCTATTTTTATTAGTAATATCAATTGTATCTTTATCTACAATTATTATATCTTCTATACCATTACGAATAAGAGTCTCTACAGCCATTCCTCCTACTCCACCAAGTCCTATTACTAAAACTCTTTTAGATTTAATTAAATCTAATTTATCTTTTCCAATAATTCTTTCTAATCTTTCAAACATATTATTCCACCTTTAAAGAATATTTTTTTATTTTTTTATATATATTATTATAATTGTCTCTCATTTTAAAACTAATGTCTTCTTTTATAGGTTTAATTATTTTAGCATTTATTCTATTTTCTACCCTATCTATAATCTTGTTCATATTAGATTCATTAATTATTTCTATTTTATCAAGTATTCTATCATATATATCATATTGATTATATGCTTTTTTAATGTAATCATCTTCTAAACTATATAAATCTAGTAATGGTCTATAATCTTCTTTTGTTAAACCAATACTATATATTCCAGTATAAATAGATGCATTACTAAGCATATATTCATTATCAAATAATGGTGCAAATCCTGGATTATTATCTATATATAAACCATAATTTTCATTATGCCTATCAGAATTTGCAATTAATACATCGAATACAAATATATCTAATAGTTTATCAAATAATTCATCATTACCATATTCTTTTTTTAAAATTTCTTTTAAATCTTTAAGATTATTATATCTACTTAAGCCAGGTTCTTCTATATATTTATTAATTAAATCTTTCATATATATAAAATTGTTTAAAGAATTAAAATCTTCACTAATAGTACCTATATATCCATAATGACTAGCTAAATCATATTTTGCATTATCTATACCATAATCTTTAGCAATTTCTTCAGCGATTAATTCATTATACACTTTATGTACTGAACTAGCTTTTTTAAAATAATACTTTTTTGAATTAATATCAAATACATATGAATTAAATTCTTTTTCATATTGCATTCCATCTAATTCAATAAAACCTTCATCTCTTTTAAAATTATCCATTTATATCATGTTTTCCTTTATTTATAAATAAAGTTTTATTTTTATCTAATTCATTAACTAATCTTTTACTATTTTTACTATGTTTTTCTATTTCTCTTCTATTTTTCTTATATAATGCATCAGCTTGTTTTCTATATGCTCTTTTATATAATTCACCAATTATTCTAAGTTTAATCTCATCAGTTGAATCATCAAACATTTCATATAATTTATCTATTTCTTTATTTTTTCCTAATTCTTGTACTTTCTTTATTTCTTCAAATACTACTGATCTATCATTTCTTTTATAATCCACATTACTTATAAGTTTTATTCTATCTCTTTTATCTTTATAATAATTACTCTTTTTACTATCTAAAAAGTAATAATATTCTTCTAAAATTGAACAAGCCTTATATAGTTTAGAACCTCCATAAGAATTAACATATTGTTCTAATAAATCAACACCTTGTTCTCTAGTATCATAATCCATATATAATGTCTTACCCATTAAATATTCAAATAATGGTAATTCTGTTACATATAAACCTGCGCTGAAATAGTTATATGCTTCTTCATGTTCATCAAAGTATAAGCAGTCTCTACCTGATGATAAAAAATTAGTTACTAACTCTTTTTTTTCACCATAGAATTTTTCCTGTTCTTCTAAGAACCTACTTAAATATTTTATTTCAAATTCATAATCTTTATAGTAATTGTTCTTTTTAAGATTATCTATTTTTTTTCTAGCTAATTCAAAGTTTTTATCAACTATCATATTGTTAATACAATTTAAATATTCTCTATCTCTATTCATTACTATTTTCATACAAACCTCCTTAATCAAAAAAAGCCTATAAGCAAGTAGCATCGATAAACCTACACGTATGTGCAGGTGGGCATCCCATAATAGACATTAGGAGCCTTACTCAATGAATAAGTATTCAACACCGTCTATTAATTCTGATTCCCTTATCGTAGCTTTAGTGGGTTTTATGTACGCTACTCTTCTTATAGGTTAATTTAATTATAATGATAAAATTAAAAAAAGTAAAGTTTTTCTTTACTTTTTTATGGATTTAATCTATTTGGACCTCTAAATATAAACATTGTTTCTTTTAAAGATGGTAAACATAATAATAACATTGTTAATCTATCTAAACCTATACCAAATCCACCATGTGGAGGACAACCATATTTAAAGAACTCTAAATAGAATTCAACATCTTTAGATAAACCTTTTTCTTCTGCTTGTTTCTTTAATATATCATATCTATGTTCACGAAGTGATCCTGATGTGATTTCAGTTCCTCTCCAAATAAGATCATACCCTATAGGATTATCATTATCTCTCATATGATAGAATGGTCTTTTTGCTTTAGAAAAACCAGTTACAAATATAAATTCTGAACCATATTCTTCAATAGCTAATTTAGTAATTAGACTTTCTGTTTCATTATTCATATCTCCAACATCATCTTTAGGTATTTCATAACCATATTTTTCATTTAATTTCTTATATAAGTCTTGAAGATCTATTCTAGGAAATGGTTTAGTTGGAATAATAACTTCAGTATTAAATAAATCATTTATTTCATTTTCATATTTTTCTTTTACTTTAGTTAATCCTGCGATTAATAAATCCTCTTCTAATGACATAACTTCATCTAAGTTTTCAGGATAAGCAAATTCTACATCAAATCCAGTATATTCAGTAGCATGTCTATAAGTATTAGAGTTTTCTGCTCTAAATACAGGTGCAACTTCAAATACTCTTTCTAGTCCTGAAGAAATAGCCATTTGTTTATAGAATTGTGGACTTTGTGCAAGATATGCTTTTCTATCAAAGTATTGTACTTCAAATACTTCTGATCCTGATTCAGATGCAGTACCAATTAATTTAGGAGTATGTATTTCTGTAAAATCTTGACTATATAGATATTCTCTCATACCCTTAACAAATTCACTTTGAATTTTAGTTATTAAACTATTCTTATCTCCTCTTAAATCTAACCATCTATAATCTAATCTAGTATCTATATTAGCATTATTTTCAAGAGGTAATGCTTCTGCTTTAGATAATATATTTACTTTTGTAGGTAAAAATTCTTTACCACCTTGTTTAACATATTCAGAAAGTACCATTTTACCTTCAAATTCTAATACTGAATCAGGTAATATTCCTTCCATTTCTTTTACTATTTCTTTATTATTTTCTTTATCTATAGATACTTGAATAGAACCAGTTCTATCTTCAAGTACTATAAATATCATATATTTGGTATCTCTTACTTTTTTAGCCCATCCTGATATTTTAGTTTCTTCATTTTCTACTAAATTATTAATTAAAGTTCTTTTCATTTTAATCCTCCTTTTTTATTTTGCTTTCTTAATAAGTAAAGTGTTCTTGCTCGTACACTTTCTTTATTTGAATCTTCTTTAATTTCTTCATCTGTTTCTATACCACTATAATAACGGTTTTTCATATATAATCTTGTATCATCTGTAAGCATATAAAATCTTTCTACAGGACTTTCTATTGTTTTTATAACTTTTGCTTTTTTTAATTTTTTTGGAATATCTTTATCATATTTTTCTACAATAGAAGTATCAGATAAAGAGGGTATCATATATAAATCTGATAATAAATCTAATACTCTTCCATCTTTTGCGATTAAACCACCTAGTTTTTCTTCAAATTCTTTTTTAGATTTATACTTATTATATAACTTTTCTACTGCTTTATAATATCCTAAGAACTTTCCTGTTAAATACGCTAATTCCGGATCATTTAATTCTTTTTTATCTAACAAATGTGCGATTATTTTATAACGCATTACAAAGTTCCATAACTTATCTGTATCATTATTAACTATACTATCAAGTATTTCGTTTTCATTTTCGTCACTTAATATATAATTTATATTTTGTTTTAATTCAAGATTATCTTCTAATTCAAATCTTGGCATTTATAATCTCCTACTTTCTTGTTGTTTTATTATACTTACAAATATCTTTTAATTTACAAGTATTACATATTGGATTAATTGCCTTACAATAATATCTACCAAAAAGTACTAATTGTAAATGTCTTTTACTCCAATTTATTCTTTTAAATATTTTTCTTAAACGTCTTTCTATTTCTAAGACATCATCTTTTGATTTAGCCATATCTAATCTTTTTGATACCCTTTCTACATGAGTATCAACCGCAATCTGTGGTTCAATATTAAGTTCTGCAAAAAATACATTAACAGTCTTTCTTCCTACTCCAGGTAACTCTTCTAATGGCTTTCTTTTATAAGGTAATTTAGAATTATATTTATCAACTATTATAGTTGCGATTTCTTTAGTAAATAAAGCTTTTTTATTAAAATTACCTAATGGTCTTAATATAGTTTTTAAATCATTTATATCTGCATTCTTTAAATCTTCTAATGACTTATATCTATTCCATAAAACACTAGTTACTTCATTAACTCTTTTATCTGTAGTTTTTGCAGATAACATAACTGATATTAATAGTTCATAATCCTTAGAATAATTTAATTCGCATTTTGGATTAGGAATTAATTCATCTAAATAGTTTTCTATTAACTCTATTCGTTTCATTAAATATTAACATCTAAATAATCTATTAGATTATCTCTTTCTATTTTAACTTCTTCCTTAGTTAAATTATCTTTAATTGTTAATTTATTATTCTTTATTTCATCTTCACCAATTATAACTATAAATTTGGCATTATATCTATCAGCTTCTTTAAATTTAGCATTCATTTTTTTATTAGTATAATCCATATCTACAGAAAATGCATTATCTCTTAGATTATTAACTAGCATAACAGCATTTTCTAATTCTTTTTCAGAAACTGGTATAACATAACAATCAAGTGCATTATCACTTATTACTTTTACATCTTCAGCATCTAATGCATTTATAATTCTTTCTATACCAAATGCAAAACCAACTGCAGGTACACTAGGACCATCCATATTTTCAACTAGATTATTATATCTTCCACCTGCACCTATTACATTTTGAGAACCGAATCCTTCTATTTCTGCTTCTACTTCAAATACAGTATCTGTATAATAATCTAAACCTCTAACTAGTTTATCATCTATAACATATTTAATTTCCATTAGATCTAAATATTTTAATACATCTTCAAAATGTTTTTTAGATACATCATCTAAATAATCTATTATTTTAGGAGCATTATTCATATAATCTTTTTCTGAATCAACTTTACAATCAAGTATTCTAAGTGGATTCTTTTCATATCTGTTTTGACAATCTTCACATAAATCATCTAAATGAGGTTTAAAATGATTTAATAACGCTTCTCTATATTTTTCTCTAGATTCTTTATTACCAATAGAATTAATTCTTACTTTTATTCCTCTTAAACCAATTCTTTCATAAAATTTAACCATAATAGAAATAACATTAGCATCCATTAATGGAGTTGAATCTCCAAAGATTTCAACACCTGCTTGTCTAAATTGTCTATATCTACCACTTTGAGGTCTTTCATATCTAAACATAGGGCCTTCATACCATAATTTTATTGGTAAAGTAGTATATAATTTATTTTCTATCATACTTCTTACGATACCAGCGGTACCTTCTGGTCTTAGAGTTATATTTCTATCTCCTCTATCTTTAAAATCATATGTTTCTTTAGTTACAATATCAGTAGTTTCTCCTACTCCTCTATGATATAAATCAGAACTTTCAAATATAGGAGTATCAATATACTTGATATTATATTCATTCATTAAATCAGTAAATATTCTTTTTAAATAATTATATTTATCTACCATTTCTCCATATAAATCATATGTACCCTTTTGTTTTTGAATCATAAAAAATCACTTCCACTTAGAATTATACCATAAAAAAAGATAATTATTAATAATTACCTTTTATTTTTTACATTTTTCAGTACTCACAATTGATGAAATAATATCACTGATTTTTTTAGACAATAATCTAATATCTGATTCTAATTTTGCATATTCTTTTACTTCATCTATTTCAAAAATCTTTTTTCTAAATTCAATGATTTCTTTATTAAGAATACCTTCATCTATATATTTAGATTGGTTCTTTTCAAAATTAGATACTAATTCATTATATTCTTTATTATTTTTAATCATGTTCTCTAATTCTTTAAATCTTTTAATCTCATCTAATTCTTTTAATCTATCTATTATTTCATTTTGTTTTTTATCTATCATACATACCTACTTCATTGCATCCATAAATGCTTTTACTAAATTTATTTTATTATTTAGATCATCTATTTTATCTTCAAATCTTAATCTATACTCTTTTTTCATTTCATCAATCATTTTATTAATAGAACTTGGATTTCTATTTAATATCTTATACCAATATGAGTGTTCTCTTATATATTTTTGAAGCATAGGGTCATTCTTTATTTTGAATTGAGTTTCTAATTTCATTAGTCCTCAAACTTTTTATATAATGGCTTTGGTGTATATGTATCAGTTACCTCATCTTTAGTAAGTAAAGTACTAATTAACGTAAGTGCTTTATTAATTGTAGTTATGTTCTTTTGAACAGTATCAACATCTACATTCTTTAATGCATCTACTATTTCTCCTATAGATTTATTTTTAACTGATACATTACTATTTAAATAATCTTTCCATACTTCATTATTCTTTCCATATAAAGAATACATTTCATAGAACTTTTGCCAAGTCATTTTACCACTATTAACAAACTTAATTAACTCAGGGTGAGTGCTCACAAACTGTTTAAATTCTTCCTTCATATTATTACCTCTAATTAATAATATGAAGAATATATTATTTTATTACCAGCTTGAGCCGCCTCCACCGCCTCCTCCTCCACCAGAGAAGCCGCCTCCACCAGAGAAGTGTCCTCCTCCTGATGATCCACTGCTATATGATGGAGCAGGTCTTGAAACCATTGCTGCACTTGCATGTGACATTGTTCTATTAATTGCATCATTAAATCTCATTGTATTAAATGAAGTAATATCACCTTTATACCAACTTGGAGGTGTTGTAGTAATTGATTCAAATTTTTTACTCCATCTACTTGATACACCTAATACATAAGCATATGGTAATACATCATAGAATAAATTTGGATTTTCTTCTACTAATGTTTCTAGTTTATCTTTTTCAACTTTTAATAAAAACTCTCTAAATCCACTTACCTTAGCATATTCTTTTTCTGCTTCTTCAGTACGTTTGTTATTCAAACAAATAAATACAAAATTAAGTATCAAAGAAACTACTATAGATAATATTGCAATTGCTTTTATACCACCATAATACATTGTTTTATAACTAAAGAAAGCAGATGCTAATGGATAAATAAGTATAGTTAAAATCAATATAAATACATAATATACATACATAGAATAATGTGAATCATCAAATATCTTATGAGATTTACCTAATTGAGACAATGCTGTTTCTAAAGAAGTATAAAACTTTTCTTGTAATTGTGTACTTTTAACAACTCCATATTCGTTAGCCTTTTTAAATAAACCATTATATGTAGTTAAAACGTAATTTGGCATATCACCTGGATCTATTTTAGTTTTCTTTAATGAAAACTTATTCTTTTTATCTTCTATAATCTCTAAAAAACCACCATTTGCAAGCCATGTAATCAAAGAAACTATTTGATTTTGTTTTGTATGTCCATAATAAACAAAACCTGCTTCGGCAGAAGTATATTCAGGTAATCTATACTCTACTACCATTAATTCTTTCTTTCTTAAACTATATTTTAAGAATAGTCGAATTGATAATGCAATAAATGCTCCCATAATTATAGGAATTAATAGCAATAATTCTTTAGTAAAATCATAATTTTTTCTTTCATTAACATAATAACCTTCTGGAAGTTCTATTCTTACAGTTAAACCTGAATGACTACTTAATGCTGTTCCATAAACATCTTTTTTCATGTAACCTGTTATTTTTGTTCCTTTAATATCATAAATAACATTTTCATATCTAGTACTTCCATATGAACCATTTGGGAAATTGATAAGTGTCTCATCAAATTCTTTAGGCATATTAATAGTAAATGTTACATTTCTGATAAAAGTATCCCAATTAGTTCCTATAATATTTAGATATAGATCATCATATTCGTCAATTAAATCATCACCTGCATCATATGTATACTTAATAACATATGTATATAATTCACGTGCTTTAACATAATTATTAGGATCACCTATTTTAAGAACATATTCTCCATCCTCTTTGCTCTTAGTATATTTTGTATCACAATAAATATTTTTGATTTTTGATTTTTCTTTTGTTACAACACTTTCACCGTTTACTATTCTATTATATTTGTTCTTATATGGAATATTTCTTATAATACCATGTTTATAATCGTTTGTATAAATAACACTAATTGTTTCAGTAATATCTATTACATGATTTTCATGTACATCCATATTAACATCATATTTTTGTATATAATATCCATTAGAAGCAATTAAAGTAGAATCTATATCATCATTTTCTTTTACGTCATCTGCATATACAAACGGCATAAAAAGAAAAAAAGATATAAAAAGTAAACTAAATAATTTCTTCTTCATATCTTTCTTCTCCTTTTTAATTTTCAAAATCAACTTTAACGTTTTGTCTTTGTTCTTCTGTTGCTGCAAACATGCTTATAGGTTGATATCCTAAAATTCTAGCAACAATTGCATCAGGTATAACTTTAGTTGCATAATTGTATTCTTGTGCAGCAGCATTGAAGTATCTTCTAGCACCAACAAGATCTTTTTCTACTGATTCTAAGCTATCTTGTAATTTTACGAAGTTTTCATTTGCTTTTAATTCTGGATAAGCTTCTGCTAAAGCAAATAACTTTCCAATAGCTTCTGTAACTGTGTTATCAGCTTCAATTTTTTCATTCATGTTGCCAGCGTTAACTGCAGCATTTCTTGCTTTAACAACAGCTTCAAAAGTTTCCTTTTCGTGTTTGCTATAACCTTTAACTGTAGATACTAGATTTGGAATTAAATCATATCTTTGAGTTAAATAAACATCTACATCTGCAAATGCTTGTTCAGCTTTCATTTTCTTTTTAGCTAGTTTATTGGCAACTGCTATAAACCATAATACTAGTAGAATTAATACTCCTACAATAATCATAACTATTGTCATTTTTTCCTCTCCTTTTCCTATCTATAATTATAATTTATTTTTTTTAAATAGTAAATAATTATTTTTAAAAGTTTACTATTATACAAAAAAAGTACGATTACTCGTACTATTTTATTTCTTCTACTTTCATAAAGTTAGTAACTTGTCCTTCTTTTTTAGAAGCAATACCTGAAGTAATTACAACTTTATCACCTTTAGATAAACCTAAAGCTTCTTTAGCTAACTTAGTATTTTGTTCAACTATTTCATCCATATCATCTAAATGTTTACCAACAACTGCTTTAACACCATAACATACTGTTAATGAATTAGCTGTTTCTTGATCTTTACAAACTGCAACTATTGGACAACTTGGTTTAATATTACTAATCTTTTTAGCACTATTTCCAGTAATTGTATCAACTACAATTGCTTTTGCTTCCAATGCTTTAGCAGTTTCTACTACACCTTTTGCAATTGAACCAACTTGACCATCATAATGATAGTTAAAGTTTTTATCAAAATATTTTTCTGCTGTAGCACATATTTCAGCCATGTATTTAACAACTTCTGTAGGATATTTTCCTAATGTAGTTTCACCAGATAACATAACAGCATCAGTACCATCTAATACTGCATTAGAAACATCTGTAACTTCTGCTCTTGTTGGTCTCATGCTCTTCTTCATAGATTCAAGCATTTCAGTAGCAACAACAACTGGTTTTCCAGCTTCTCTAGCTATTCTAATCATTTCTTTTTGATAAATTGGAAGCATATCAAGTGGAGCTTCATTACCAAGGTCTCCTCTAGCTACCATAATACCATCTGCTACTTCTAGTATTTCATTTATATTTTCAAAACCTGTAATACTTTCAATTTTAGCAATAATTTTCATATTTGAATTATGTTCTTCAATTATTTTTCTTGCTTCTTTAACATCTTCTGCACATGAAACAAATGATAAAGCTAAATAATCACCTTCATGTTCACAAGCAAATATTATATCTTCTCTATCTTGATCAGATATAAAAGGCATATTTAATTTTACACCTGGAACAGCCATACTCTTTTTATTACCTAGAATACCACCATTAATAATCTTACAAGTTACTCCATCTTTTTCTTTAGATATAACTTCTAACTTCATTAATCCATTTTCAAGTAAAATATAATTACCTACTTCGATACTATCAATAGCTTCTGGATGATTAACAGTAAATCTTTCTTCATTACCAACTACATCATCTTTAACTATTCTAATAGTATTTCCTTCTACTAATGTAATTTCTTCATTTTCAAAAACACCATTTCTAAATTCTGGTCCTTTTGTATCATATAATAAACCTATAGTTAAACCAGTTCTTTTTCTAACTTCTTTAACTGTATCAATGTCCATTTGTTTTTCTTCTGGTGTAGCATGTGAGAAATTAACTCTTGCTATATTAGCACCATTTAATACCATTTGTTCAAATGTATCGCCATTATAACTAGATGGACCTAAACTAGTAATAATTTTTGTTTTTTTCATAAATTCCATTATGTACATCTCCTTTTTGACAAAGTAATTTTATCACAAATTCTTATAATTTGTAAATACATTTTTAGTATAAAACATTTGTCTCATAATCTTTTTGATATCTATCTATAGTATCCAAATATTGATTTATAAGATCTTGTTTTTCTTCATCTGTAATTACTCCACCAACGCCATCACTAATTTGAATATTATTTATCATTTTGGCAATGTTTTCTTTTATATAAATAATTAAATCTTTATCTAACTTATAGTCACATAATCCCATTAAACCATTTAATCTATAATCAATATTGTATTTTTTTTCATTAATAAAAACATCTGCTATATTCTTTTTACTTCCAAATACTTGTTCTATATCTTCACCCTTTAAATATACAAGCATATATGCTTTTAAAAATTCATCATCTCTAGATAAAACATTTTCAACATATTTATCATACATTTCATTATTAACTAAATCTATCTCAAAATACGATATAGAATTATTTAAAGAAGTATTTAATAATAAATAATCAAATATTTTATATCCTTTTAAAGCATACATACCTGTTCTAAATAAAGCTGAATATCTAGTATTTTGATCATCATAATAAAATGCTATATTGCTTGGTTCTTCTACTATTTCATCTTCAAAATCATTTTGAAAATGTATATCATTTCTTTTTAATACTTTCATAATATCACCTAATTAAGTACATATTTTATCATTATAAATACTAATAATCAATAAAAAAATAGAGTTAAACTCTATTTTTCTAATTCAGATAAAATTACTGGAACCATTTGTTTTTTACGAGATGCTAAACCATCAATATAAGTCATTTGTTCAAATGGACTTACTTTAAATCCTTCTTCTAATATATCTTTACATTTTTCAGTATAAAGTACATAAGAACCATTTTTTATAACATCTGTAATGCACATCATAGTAAATTCACAACCTAGATCATCATTAATTCTATTTAATTCAGATAAATATTCATCTATTTCATCATTAATAGAATCAACATCTAATGTAAATATTTGTGCAACTGCAAACTTAGTATCATTACTAGTAAATGTCTTAAGATCAGTTGTTATAACTTCTTCTTTTGTTTTTCCTTTTAAACTAGTACCAGCTTTAAACATTTCTATAGCATATTCTTTATAATCTATCTTTAATTGTTTAGCAAGTTCTTCAACTACTTCTCTATCTTTATCTGTAGTTGTTGGACTTTGAAGTATTAAAGTATCAGATAATATACCAGAAATCATTAATCCAGCCATATCATTTGGAATCTTAACTCCACTTTCTTTATATAATTCATGAATAATAGTATTAGATGATCCAACAGCCATATTTCTAAAGTTAATTGGTAACTTAGTAGAAATATTACTAATTTTATGATGATCTACTATTTCAATTATTTCAGCTTCTTCAATACCTGGTGCACTTTGTTCAAATTCTTGATGATCAACAAGTATTACTTTCTTATTATTCTTTTCATTAATATCAGTTATTCTAATTAAACCTAAACATTTTCCATTAGCATCTACTACTGGATAATTATTATGTTTTAATTTCTTAGTTTCTTCAACAAAATCATCATAGAAATCTGTTTCTTTAAAACTAATAGAATTTTCATGAAGAATAGTTCTAATTTCATTACTTAAACCTATTTTCTTAGATGCATTAAATGTATCTAACTTAGTTTTAATAATATTAACTTTATTCTTTTTAGCAAGTTCTATATGTTCTTTATCAATATCTAAATTACCTGTTACAATTAATAACTTAACTTGTGATTTAATAGCGTATTCATGTATTTGATGTCTATCTCCTACTAATAAAATATCTTGATTAGTAAGTGCTATATTATTAAAGAATGTTTGACTTCTATATGATGCTACTATTAAATTACCATCTATATTATCATTAAATTTAACTATTTCTTCACCATCTAATGTCTTAACAATATTATCATAAGTACTATCTAATGTATTTATGTTTCCATTTATTATTTCTTTAGCAATATCTTTAAGAGTAACTATTCCTAAGAACATGTTGTTCTTATCTGCTATAGGAACACCAGTAATACCCTTTTCTACAAAATAATCATATACTTCTTTTATTGTAGACTTATCTTCTAAGAAATAACCTTTATGATAATCTATATCTTTAATTTGTAATCTAACATCATTTAAATATTTTGGTTCCTTTACCTTAAAATAATCTAAAACATATTTAGTTTCATCATTAACATGTCCTAATGCTCTAGGTTCTGTATCCATACCTAATTGATTCTTTAAGTATGATAATGTAATTGCTCCTGTAATAGCATCAGTATCTGGTCTTTGATGTCCAAAAATATATACTTTATCCATAATCTAACCTCTTTCCTACGAGTTAATTATATCTTTTTTTACAGTAAAAGTAAATAAAAAAACTATGAATAATCATAGTTTATACTTTTATAAATGGTGATAAAAAGTCATATCCAAAGAAATATACCACTGCAGTTAATATAGCCCATGCTGCCAATAGTATTAATTGAATCATTAATACTTTATCCATTTTTTTCTTCTTTGGAGTTGTTTCATTTACTATTTGTTCTTGATTATTAACCATTTGATCTATTGTTACTAATTGATCATTATTTGTATTAGATTGATTAAAAATATCAGTCATAGTTTGATCTATCATAATATCGCCCTCTTATTATTTATAATTATATAATAAATATTATTATTTTAAAAGACTTTATATAAAATTAACTAAAATTTCATTAGACATATATAAGTAGTTAGAATTTATATATATATAATCGTTATTAATTTTTAATAAATCTTTATCAACTAGTTCTTTAATATTATATAGGTTCATTATATCTATATTATATTTCTTCTTAAATTCATTAATATTAATGCCTTTTATCTTTCTAAAACCTAGTATTAATTCATAAGATATTAGATCATCCTTTGATACTATTTCTTCTTTTCTTTTAAACAATCCATTCATATAATCAATAATATTTTTAGAATTAGTATATCTAATATTATTTAAATAACCAGATGCTCCTACACCAAAACCATAGTATTCTTCATTATTCCAATATGTTAAATTTAATCTTGATTCATAACCTTTTTTCGAATAATTACTTATTTCATAATGATCATAATCTTTTAATTTTTTATTTATAAGATTATACATTTCTAAATCTAGTTCATCAGATATAGGTTTTATACCTTGATTATGTAATTTAGTATGCTCTTCTAATATTAATGAATAACAAGAAATATGAGGTATATCTAGTTTTAAATACTTATTTAAATCTTGTTCTAAATTCTTTATACTTTGATTAGGCAATGCATATATAAGATCAATATTAATATTAGAAAAATATTTTTTAGTAAGTTTAATCTTATCTTCTATATTTATATCAGTTCTTCTACCTAAAAACTCCAAATTATTCTTATCAAAAGACTCTACTCCTACACTTATTCGATTCACTTTATTCTTTTTACATAATTCTAATTTCTTTGTATCTATATCTTCAATATTAAATTCTATTGTAAACTCATACTTTTTGTTAAGATTAATTAAGTTTATAATAGAAAATAATTTTTCTAATTCATCTATATTAAGAGAAGATGGTGTTCCTCCACCTATATAAATATTATCTATTAATTCATTTTTATAATTTTCTTTTATTTCTTTTTCTAAAGAATCTAAATATTTATTAATCCACTCTTTTTTATAGAAAAACTTACAAAAATCACAATAAGAACATATATTCTTACAAAAAGGGATATGTACATATACTGATTTAACCATACATATCCTCTATTTATATACTTTTCTATTCTTTTCAATAGTAGATACTTGATGTCTATGAAGTTCTTCCATAACTGAATCATAATATATAGAATAATTTTCATCTTTTTCACATAATCTAGGAAATCTTGATGACAAATCTCTTTCTACTACTTTTACTGATATATTTAACATATTAGCAATTTCTTCTTCGGTACTTCCTAATAATACTAATCTAACTACTTTTAATACTCTTTCTTGCACTTGAAGATCTTCAATAGATTTATCTATATTATTATCGATCATTGCTTTTAATTCATCTTTCTTATCTTCATGTTTCTTTATATATTCTTTTATATACAAAGATACAGTTTTATTACTTATTTTAAATTGATTTTCTGAAAAATGTTTAGCTATTTCTCTAGTAGATGCTCCTGTTTCTAAAAAGTATTCTCCAATTAGTTCTATTCTTTCATTTTTTTCTTCTTCTGTAAATTTCTTTGCCATTATACTACTCCTTTGCACTTAGTATTTGTAAGAATGCATCTGGTGGAACTTCAACAGATCCTATATTCTTCATTCTCTTTTTACCTTCTTTTTGTTTTTCTAATAGTTTCTTCTTTCTAGAAATATCTCCACCATAACATTTAGCAAGTACATTTTTTCTAAGTGACTTTATATTTTCTCTTGCAATTATCTTTGATCCTATAGATGCTTGAATAGGTACTTCAAATAATTGTCTTGGTATTATTTCTCTTAATTTATTAACCATTGATTTACCAAGATCATATGCAAAATCTTTATGTACGACCATGGATAAAGCATCAACTATTTCTCCATTTAATAAGATATCCATCTTAACTAAATCACTTTCTTTATATCCAATAAAGTCATAATCAAATGATGCATAACCCTTAGTCGCAGATTTTAGTTTATCAAAGAAATCATACATTATTTCAGATAATGGTAATTCATAATGAATATTAACTCTTGTTTTATTAATATAATCCATATTAACAAAATTACCTCTTTTATTTTCACATAATTCCATTATTTGACCTATATATTCAGTTGGTACAAATATACTTGTTTTAATATATGGTTCTTCTATTTTCGCTATTTTAACTTTTTCAGGCATCTTAGATGGATTATCTATTTCTTCAATATCGCCATTTGTTAATGTAACTTTATATATAACTGAAGGAGATGTGATAATAATATTTATACCAAATTCTCTTTCTATTCTTTCTTTTATTATATCCATATGAAGAAGTCCTAAGAAACCACATCTAAAACCAAAACCTAATGCTTTAGAAGTTTCAGGAGTAAACTCTAGTGATGCATCATTTATTTTTAGTTTTTCTAGAGCATCTCTTAGATCATTATATTCACTAGTTTCAAGCGGATATATACCAGAAAATACCATTGATTTCATTGGAACATACCCTTTTAAAATATCTTTAGCTGGATCATTATCAAGTGTTATAGTATCTCCTATTTTTATATCAGATATATTCTTAATAGACGCACATAAATATCCAACATCTCCTGCTTCTATTTCATTAACTTTATTTATTTTAGGATTAGAATATCCAAGTTCAACTACATCATAAGAAGCATTATTAGACATAAATCTAATCTTGTCCCCTGTTCTTAATTTTCCATCTACTACTTTTAACTGTACTACTACACCTCTATATGGATCAAAAGCACTATCAAATATTAACGCTCTTAATTTAGAATTCTTATCTCCAATAGGACTAGGTATCTTTTCTATTATTCTATCTAATAATTCTTCAACACCTTGACCAGTTTTAGCTGATGTAAGGATAATCTCTTGTTTGGTAAAACCAAATGTATCCATAAGTTCAGCAGATACCTTTTCAACATCACTATTAGGTAAATCTATTTTATTGATTACAGGTATTACTTCTAAATCATTTTCTAAAGCAAGATAAAAATTGGCTAGAGTTTGAGCTTCTATACCTTGTGTTGCATCAACTAAAAGAATCGCACCTTCACACGCTGCTAAAGATCTAGATACTTCATAAGAAAAATCCACATGACCAGGAGTATCTATTAAATTAAAAGTATACCCTTTATAATTTAATTTAACTGCATTCATCTTAATAGTAATTCCTCTTTCTTGTTCTAGTTCCATACTATCAAGCATTTGAGAATGTAATTCTCTTTTAGATACTGCACCTGTTAATTCTAGTATACGATCTGCAAGTGTACTTTTACCATGATCTATATGCGCAATTATCGCAAAGTTTCTAATTTTATCTTGATTCATAAAAAATCACCAATTTCATTATACTATAAAAAAGAATAGAACTAAAGTTAAAAATATGACATTTTAATTAATTATTTTCTCTATTATTTTAAATCCTCCCTTTAATATAAAATTAACTGTTTTATTGATAAATTCTGATAGATCATCACCCAAATTCGTAATATTGTTTCTATAGTCTTTTGATTCATTTTTTAAATAATTGTTAATATTAATATTTTTACCTTCAGCGATGTCTTTTTCAAATTCTTGTATTTTTTCTTCCGTAAAAACTGTTTTATTATTATTAGAGTACTCATAATACCCTGATGTAGATGAAATAAAGATATAAATAAATATAGTGAATAATACTATTAAAACTATATATACTTTTTTCATTTATCCTCCTTAATATATTCACTAATTGAATTAGATAATGCATCAATAGTATTTAACACTTCATTCATAGTATTATCTTTAGCGCCTAGTTCTATCAAAATAGCATTATTATCCATATCTTGATTATATATTTCAGGCCAATCAGGTATATCTACTTCATATATTCCTCTAGATAGATTTGGATAGTTTTTATTTACTATTTCATTTAATCTAAGCATCATTTTCTTATTTTGATTATAATTAGGATTAGTTACTCCCAAAACAAATAGTATTCTTGCATAGTTTTTATTATTTATATTTATTGTAGATATATCTTTATTAATAGAATCTCTATGTAAATCTATATAATATTTTAATGTTGGGTATTTTTCTTTTGCATTACTAATAAAAACTCTAGAACCACCATATAATTCATCCTTAGGAAGACCCATTTCACTTATAAAATTATATAAATTAGTATCTTCAAATACAGTTTTAATACCTTGTTTATTTAATTTTTCGGATAATAAAGAACCTGCCATCATTACATTTGGAACCATATTCTTTAATCCTTCTTCATTATATGTTTCTAATTGATGTGTATTATAAATATATAAAACAGGATCTGATACATTATTATTTACTTGTATATAAGAAGTTTTATTTTCATAATCTTCTGGATTATAATCATCTTCTTTTTTGAATTCCTCTTTTATCTTTTTAGGACTATCATTCACTTTACTAAAAGATAATAATGTTTCAGGTTTAGATGTATCAATATTAGTAAATAATTTTAGAATACTTCTTAATATAAAAGAAGAATTATTATTATTTTTATATGATTCATTAATCAAAAAAGATAAATATTCTTTATCATTTATATTTATTTTATATATTTTTTTGATTGTTAATACTAAAGATATAATAAATAATAGAAACAATAATAATATTTTTATACTTAATTTTTTCTTCTTTTTTAACTTTGCTTTTTTCATATTATCACCTGTTATGATATTAACAATTGATGTACGAATAAAATGTCGTTTTATATATAGATACAGAAATTTTACAAAAATACTAATATTTATTGCATTTTTCTTATATTTTTGATAAAATTAATGGAGTTGAGACCTGGAGGTGAAAAAATGGCAAATATTAAAAGTGCTAAAAAAAGAATTGGAGTTAATAGAAAAAAGAACGCAAATAATGTTCCTAAAAAATCTACTATGAAATCTGCAATTAAAAAAGCAGTTGTTAATCCATCAGAAGAAACAGTTAGCGAAGCATATAAAAGAATAGATAAAGCATTAGCAAAAAATATAATTACTAAGAATAAAGCTGCTAGAGCAAAAGCTAGAGTAAGCAGTAAATTAAATGACAAAGAAAGTAAATAAATATCTAATTAATAGATATTTTTTTTATTCTTGTATATAATAATTATAAGGTGAAGATATGAAAAAAGTATTTGTAGTTATAATGGTTATTTTTTTATGTTTTGTTTTTGATACAAATATTTTTGGAGATACTATATATAATATTTATGATAAGTATATGATTGATCATGACATTAAAATAGTATCTAACGATAATTTTTTAAAAACAAATGATTATCATAAAGAAAATTTTTCTAACTTAATAAAAGAAACTGATAATTATATAGTTAATAATAGTACTGAATTAATTAATGTTTATTATACTGCTGTTAACAAAGGATTTGATTCATTAACGTTCTATTGTTCAGAAGATTATTCAAATTGTATGGAAGATATAAACAAATTAGATAGTGTTAATGGGAATTTTTCTATCATAAATCAATTAGTTAACGTTTATAATAGTTATAGTTCTATTGAATCATCATATTATAGTAATCATAGAGTTGATATTAAAATTAATAAAAGATATTCTAAAGAAGATATAGAAAAAATAAATAATAAAATAAATTCTATTATAAATGAACTTGGAATAAATAATTATGATAGTGATAAAGATAAAATAAAAGTATTTCATGATTATCTTGCTAATAATAATACTTATGATCAAGAGATGGCAGATAATGGTAAAAGCAATTATCATTCCGATAGTGCAATTGGTGCCCTATTCGAAGGAAAATCAATATGCAGTGGTTATACTGATGCTATGAGTATATTTCTTGATAAATTAAAGATTAAAAATGTTAGAATCACAACAGATAAACATGTATGGAATGGTGTTTATTTAAATAATAAATGGTATCATTTAGATTTAACATGGGATGATCCTATAGTTAGTGATGGTAGTAATATTATTCAATATGATTATTTTCTAATTGATAATGATGAACTAAAGAATAAAGATCAAACTGAACATAATTTTGATAGAGCACAATATAGTTTTATAAATTAAAACTAGAAGTTTTAAACTTCTAGTTTTTTATTTCTTCTAATTTAACACTTACTAATTTTGAAACACCAGATTCCTGCATTGTTATACCATATAAGATATCTGCATATTCCATAGTTTTCTTTTTATGAGTAATTATAATAAATTCTGTTTTATCTTTATATTTAGATAAGTATTTACCAAAATTATCAACATTAACTTCATCTAGCGCTGCTTCAACTTCATCTAGAATACAGAATGGAACTGGTCTTATTTTTAATATCGAGAATAATAACGCAATTGCTGTTAAAGTCTTTTCTCCACCTGATAATAATGATATAGAAGTTAATTTCTTTCCTGGAGGAAGAGCAACTATATCAATACCTGTTTCAAGTAAATTATTTGGATCAGTTAATTTTAATTCTGCATCTCCTCCACCAAATAATTCTTTAAATGTTTCTTTAAATGTTTCTTGAACTTGTTTAAATGTTTCTAAGAATTTCTCTTTCATTACTTCATCCATTTGATTAATAATATCAAGTAACATATCTTTAGCATGTAGTAAGTCCTCTTTTTGTGTATTTAAGAATGTATATCTTTCATTTACTTTTTCATATTCTTCTATAGATGAAACATTTACATCCCCTAGTGCTCTTATTTCTCTTTTTAACTTATTAACTATATTTCTAGTCTCTTCTTTATCATCTTCTAAAATATAGTTAGCCTTAGCTTTTTCGTATGTAATAGAATAATCTTCACTAAGTATATTCAATAAATTATCTAATTTAATATCTAATTTACTAACTGTAATCTCATTTTTCTTTAATTCATCTTGATATTTATTATATTCACTATTATCAAGTTTTAAATTTGTTTCATAAGTTTCTAAATCATCTTTAGTAGAACTAATTTGTTTTAATAATTCTTCTATTTCTATATTAATATTCTCTTGTTTTTGTTTTTCTTCATAATACTTATTTAATATTTCTTCTTCTTCATTAGATAGAACATTATTAATAGTATTCATATTACTATTAAGTTCTGAATTAATAGAACTTTTTCTTAAATTTAATTCATCTATTTTATTATTTCTTTCTTTTAATAAAATACTATTTGTATTTATTTTAGATAATAAATCATTTTTCTTTCTATCTACTTTAGAATAGTTTTCATCTATAACATTAATATTATCTTCTAAAATAGTTAGCTCGTTTTGTGATTTAGTTATGTTCTTAATAACTTCTTCTAGTTCATACTTACTATTTAAAACACTGTTTTTATTCTTAATACTACCACCAGTTATAGAACCACCAGGTGATACTATATCTCCTTCTAAAGTAACAATTTTATACTTATTATTAATAACTTTGGATATCTTGTTAGCAGAATTTAAATCTTTCATAACAATTACATTACCTAATAAGTTTTGCATTATATTTTTATACTTTATATCATATTTAATTAAATTAGATGCTACATCTACAAAATTATCATCAAATTTAATTTTATTATAAGTATCCAAATCTATAGCTTTAGCTTTTATTACTGATAAAGGATAAAAAGTTGCTCTACCAATTTTATTATTTTTTAAATAACTAACTGCATCTTCTGCATTTTCTGAAGTACCTGTTACTATATATGATGAAGCATATCCTAAAGCTGTATCAATAGGTAAAACATACTTTTCTTCAGTCTCAAACAATTTACCTACTACACCTTCTATTCCTAATAATTTAGGATTATTTAATATACTTCTTACAGCATATGGTAACAAGGAATTATTCTCTATCTCATTTTCTAGTGATTCTTTTTTTGATTTTAATACAGATAATTCTCTAATTTTAGAATTCAAGTTATTAATAGTATTTGCTTTTTGTTTATCTAATTTATCTAAATAACTAATAGTTTCTTCTAATTCTTTTGATAATTCTTTATTACTTTTATTATCTATTTCTAAGTTTTTATTTAATGTATCTATTTCATTATCAATTGATAATAATTGTTCTTTTAAAGAAACAATATTATCGTGTAGTTTCATATCATCTGCTTCATATTTACTTCTTTCTAGTTTTAGATTTTTTTCACCAGAAAGTCTTTCTACATTAGCAGTTACATTTACTAATTCTTGTTGTTTAGAATATAATTTAGTATTTAATTCATTTGCTTTAGTTTTTATTTCTTCTATTTTAGCTTGTTCTGTTGATGATGTAGATAACAACTTAGATATCTTTTCTTTTAATTCATCTATCTTTTCTTTAGATTCTTTATATGTATAATTATATTCATCTATATCACTTATAATTAAAGCAATTTCTTTTTCTTGTAGTTCATCCTTGTTCTTTAAATATATTTTAGCTTTATCAGATTGTTCTTTTAAAGGAGCTAATCTTTCTTCATTTTCATTTATAATATCATTTACTCTTACTAGATTATCATTTGTTTTAGATAGTTTTCTTAGTGCTTCTTCTTTTCTCTTTTTATATTTAAGAACATTAGCAGCATCTTCAAATATTACTCTTCTATCCTCTGCTTTAGTAGAAAGTATAGTACCTATATCACCTTGAGAAATAATATTAAATGATTCTTTAGAAGCACCTGTATCAGTAAATAATTCTAAAATATCTTTCAATCTACATTTTGCATTATTTATTTGATATTCATTTTCTCCTGATTTATATATAGTTCTTTTTATAAGAACTTCATCTGTATCTATTCCCAAGTATCTATCCGTATTATCAAAAGTTAAAATAACAGACGCAAAAGAAGCAGCTGATCTTGTTTTACTACCAGAGAATATAACATCACTCATTGCTCCATCTCCTCTTAGAGATTTAACAGATTGTTCTCCTAGTACCCATCTAACTGCATCTACTATATTACTTTTACCTGATCCATTTGGTCCTACTACACCAGTAACTTTATTAGTAAATTCTATTTCTGTTGGATTAATAAAAGATTTAAAACCTATCATTTTTAACTTCTTTAAGTACATACTTCCACCTACTATTTTTTCTACTAAATAATTATACAATAAATAAAGAAAAAGAACAAGGTTTTACCCTTATTCTTACTACATTTTTATAATTTTTTTGGATTTTCTATTCTTTCTTTTTCAAGTATTGATAAATATAGTTCGAAGATAGTAGAATCATTCATAAATGAGTTACAAATAGTTTTAGCTTCCGTATATTTTTTCTCATCTATCAAGCCTTTAACTCTTGTTCTTACTATATTAATATCAGATGCAGAATAATTTTCATTATGTTGTCTTTTAATTATATCTAATACTTTTTCTTTTAATTCAAACATTCCTTTATCATGAATAAATCTATCACATACATCTGATACTTCTATGAATTTTCTTTCTCTATATAAATATAAAGCATAGGCTCTATTTATAAACAAACTATATGGATATTTACTAACAATATTTTTTATTCCTTCATCATCTTTATAATGACTAAGAACAGTAATATATTGTGCTTGTATATTTTCTTCTTTTTTATTTTTTTCACATAATTCTTTTGCTTCTTCAAATCTTTCTTCTTTTATTAATAAGGTTAAATATTGTGAAACAATAGGAATATAATCTAAGTTTTGCTTACATAATTCTTCTATCTCTTTATAATTATTTTCTAGATAAAGTATTTTAATATATAAACTAATGAACTTTTTATTATCAAAGTTTTCTTTACACATTTTTTTTGCTTTATCTATATCTCTTTTTTCTAGTAATTTATTAATCTTGCCTATCTTATCAGCTACTGTTTTTTCTTTCATTTTATCTCTCCAATTTACTTAATGCATCTTTTGCTGCCTCTTGTTCTGCTTCCTTTTTAGAACTAGCAGTTCCTTTTCCTAAAATAACATCATCTATTTTAACAACTGTTGTAAATGTTTTATTATTAGCAGGTCCTTCTTCATTTATAATTTCATATGAAGTAGATTTTTTATCAGTTTGCACTATTTCTTGTAATTTGGTTTTATAGTCATGTAAGAATAAGTCTTCTTCATTTTCTATATATGGAATAACTACATCATATACTATATTTCTAACAGTATCAAATCCTTTAGTAAGATAAGTTGCTGCTAAGAAAGATTCAAATGTATCTGCAACAATGGAAGGTTTATTTCTTCCACCTGTTAATTCTTCACCTTTACCTAATCTTAAATATTCAGGAAAACCTAGTTTTTTAGCATATGTATATAAAGCATTTTCACATACATAACTTGATCTTAACTTAGTCATCTTTCCTTCATCATAATCATCATTAACATATAAATATTCGCTAACTATAAAATCTAGAATTTTATCTCCTAAAAATTCTAAACGTTCATAGTCTTCACCTTTTTTAGTTTCATTTACATAGCTTGAATGAGTAAATGCTCTTTTAATTATTTCATTATTTAAATCAATATCATATTTAGCAATTATATTCATTTTCATCACCACTTACATTTTATCATATTTATTAAATAAAAAAAACTTACATAAGTAAGTTTATTTTATTTCCTTTACAACGTCCATTGCTTTATTAATTACATTTTCTTTAGTAGCTGTTTTAGCAAATGTACTTGTTTTAGACAATTCAGCTGAACTTAAAAATTCATTATATGCTTTATAAGCTACGTCTTTAGAAGCTGTTTTATATACTAATTGTCCTCCAAATAAATAATCTTCACCAATTTCTGAATAAGCAGCATCTGTATATAATGTTTGATAATAGAATGAAATTCCATAATATGTTCTACCAGTTAAAATATATTCAGAAGCACCTATATATGTACCTTGTTTAGATTCTAAATTAGTTTTCATTTCATTTTCCATAGATGGATATGTAGATTTTACATCATTTAATGATACTTCATCTGTTATAACCATTGGAATAATCATATATCCATTAGTAGTATCAACTAATACTGTGTTATTACCAACTGTTTTCTTAGTTAATCCACTTGGAATAGTAAATGTTAATCCACCATAAGTCATTGTTTCTTTCTTTTCTACTGTTTCAGTTGGTTTTGGAGTAACTTCTTTAACATCACTTTCTTCAGGAGTATTATTTGTTGGATTTAACATTTTAAAACCAATAAATCCTCCAAGACCTGCTATTATTAATATTAACACTATTATAACTACTACAAATAAACCATTTTTCTTTGGTTTTTGTGGAGTTACTGGAGCATCTGTTGGTGCTGGAGTAACTGGTGTTTGATTTAATGGATTTGCAGCGTTTTGCATTGGTATTGATGGTTCTTCTGTTAAAGTTGCATCTGGAACTTCTGGAGTTACAGGTTCAACAGGAGTTACTGGATCAGTAGAAACAGACTCTGGCATAACTGGTGCTACTGGAGTTTCTGGCATAGTAGGCATTTCTGGTGCTACTGGTTCAGTTTGAGCTATAGGTTCTGGCATAACTGGAGCAACAGGTATTTCTGGAGCTACTGGAGCAATTGGTTCAGTAGAAGCAGGCTCTGGCATAACTTGAGTTACTGGTGCTACTGGAGTTTCTGGCATAGCAGGAGCTACCGGCTCAACTGGTGTTTCATTAACAGGAACTACAGGAGTTGCTGGAACTTCTGGAGTAACTGGTGTATATAATTCATTTGGTTCACCACAATTTGGACAAACTTGATCAAGATTTGTTATAACATTTCCACATTTCTTACAATTCATATTATTTCCTCCTCATAAATCATAAATATAGATATTATTTATCTCTCCTATTTTTCTACAATAATTATATCATACATATAATTAAAATACTATTTTTTTTTATTTAGTTTACATTCTTATATTTTTAAGTTATTAGTGTAAATTAATTGAAACGATTTTATATTTATGATAAAATATTTATGGTGAAGTAAATGACTAAGATAATGATTTTTTTTATAAAAATATATCAAAGTTTACCGCTAAATTGTCATAAAAATTGTAAATATATTCCAACATGTTCTAATTATTCAAAAGAAGCTTATGAACGATATGGTTTTTTTTATGGAAGTTATTTAACAATTAAAAGATTATTAAAGTGTACGCCTTGGAATCATAGTGATATATATGATCCAGTACCTATAAGGAGGAAAAAATGAAAAGAATAATAAGTTTAATATGTGTATTTGTAATAATGTTTTTATTAACTGGTTGTACTAGTGATTCAATGGAAAATATTACAATATATACAAGTGTCTACCCTGTTGAATTTGTAACTGAAAGATTATATAAAGGTCATGCAAAAGTATATAGTATGTACCCAAGAGGTATTAGTCCTTATACATATAAATTAACTAATAAACAAATTACTGACTATGGTGAAAGTGATTTAGTTATATATAATGGATTAAGTGATGAAAAAGACTATATTGTAAAAATGCTTAACAATAATAAAAATTTAAAAATAATAGATTCTACAAATAATATTGAATATACGTATTCACTTGATGAAATATGGATGAATCCATCTAATGTATTAATGATTGCACAAAATATAAGAGAAGGATTAAAAGAATATGTAAATAGTACATTATTATCAGAAGAAATTGATGCTAATTATGAAGAATTAAAAATCAATATTTCTAGTATTGATGCAGATTTAAAAGAAATGGTTGAAAATGCTTCTGATAAAACTATAGTTGTTCAAAATGATGAATTTACATTCTTAAATAAATATGGTTTAAATGTAGTTTCTTTAGATGAAAAAACTATAACTGATAAAGTATATTCAGATACAGTTAAATTAATTGGTGAAGGAAACATTAAAAATATTTATATAATAAAAGGACAAAAAGAAAATGAAAGTGTTAAGAAGATAATGAAAGAATACCCTGATCTAAATATCGTAGAATTAGATCCAATTAATAATATAAGCACAGAAGATAAAAATAATGATGTAAATTATATAACTATAATGAATGAAAATATAGACAAACTAAAACAAGAACTTTATTAGTTCTTGTTTTTTTATTAATTAATATCTGGAAAGAATGATAATAGTATCATCGCTAAAACTGCTAATAAATTTTGAATAAAATGAAACATTATATTAGTACATATATTATTAGTCTTATAATATGTGTGTGCTAAGAAACAACCTAATGCACTATATACTAAAACAAATAAATATTCTTTAAAGCTTTTAGCACTATCAATTACATGAGCAAGTCCAAATAATATTCCACTTGTAAAAATAAATACCCATTTATTCTTTATAAACTTTCTTATTACTCCTCTAAATAATAACTCTTCTACTACTGGTGCATATACTACCGCTAATAAAGCAACAAATATAGGAAATTTATCAAACATAGTATTTAATGATGTTTGATTAGTAGATGTATTTAATCCTGTATAAATTCTAATTGATAATGTTAATATAGCAACTACTAAAAATGATTTACCATAGTTTTTCAATACTATTGATGAATACTCTTTAAAATACTTTTTAAAATAATTAAAATCTCTTTTCAAATCTTCCCAAAAAATAATTATTGAAGTTAAAAATAATACAACATATTCTAAAATTATTACATATAATTTTTTTGGTAAATAATTGGATATAAAAAATGTAACTGCAATCCATAATAAGAATAACAAAATATAAATAAACCATTTATGTTTTTTTAGAATCTCTAATTTAGGTAGTTCCCTCATATTCTTTTTATTAATTCTATGAACAACAATAAAACCTATAATACCAGATACAATATTTATTAAAAATAATATTATTGAACTAAATATTATTAACCCTTTCTTTTTCTCAATATTTATTTTTTCTTTTGATAATATTAAAAATATCACTGAACTTGTAATACCTAGTACATAAAGAACTATATTTATAATATTAGATACTGTATTATTTGAAATAACATTTTTTAAAGCAAATGATAAAGCAATTGAAACTAATATATAAAAAAAACCTAATATAGAAGATATTAATAATAATTCCTTTTCTTTTTTCATATAATCCTCCTACACCAATTATATATTAAAACTAAAAAGAAATCATTATTTATTTTTTTCTTTTACATTTCTTTTATTAGTATTACATCCTCTCCTATTTTATTAATATTATTAAAAGGTATATCTATTTCATCATTACTTGAAAACAATTTACTAAATCTTTTTCTTTCTAATATGAGGGATGTAACATACCCTTGTTCATTTATCTTTATATCTATTATATTACCTACTTTTATACCACTTTTCAAATCTACTACATCTTTATCTTGTAAATCTGATAATCTCATAAAACACCTCATTAAATTATATTAACTAGTCATTTTTTTTATGTTCTTTAAAGCATTTTTTTCTATTCTAGATATTTGTGCTTGACTAATTTTTAATTCATCACTTAATTCTATTTGTGTTTTGCCATTAATATATCTATCAATCAGAATCTTTTTTTCTTTTTCTTTTAATTTATTAATCGAATCTTTTAATACGATACTATTTATTATTTCATTATCATTTTCATTATTAGATAATTGATCAAATAAATATATCGTTTCTCCACCATCATCATAGATGGGATCAAAATAACTAACTATACTCTTAGTAGCATCTAACGCAAATATAATACTTTCCTTTTTTATATCTAATTCTTTACTTATTAAATCTAAATCTGGTTCAATACCATGATCTATTAAATATTCATTTTTATATTTTAAAACCTTATAAGCAATATCTTTAACACTTCTAGATACCCTAATAGTACTATTATCTCTTAAATATTTTCTAATTTCTCCTTCAATCATTAGAACAGAATAAGTAGAAAATTTAACATTATATGATAAATCAAAATTATCTATAGCTTTAACAAGTCCTATACAGCCTATTTGAAATAAATCATCCATATTCTCATTTCTATTTGAATATCTTTTTAAAATACTCAAAACTAGTTTTAAATTACCTAATATAAGTTTATCTCTAACAATCTTATTTGTTTTATCTTCTTGTAGTTTAATAAATAAATCAGTCATATCTTGATCTGATATTCTTTCTAAATTACTCGTATTAATTCCTGTAATCTCTACTTTATTATTAGCCAATATAATCTTCCTTTCAAACTTATATTGGTAAAAAAATAAAAAAATATACAAAAAAAAACCTATTTCTAGGTATCTAATAAAATGGCGGAGCAGGAGGGATTTGAACCCTCGCGCCAAGTTACCCCAGCCTACATCCTTAGCAGGGACGCCTCTTCAGCCTCTTGAGTACTGCTCCAGACTGCAATATAATTTTATCATTTATTAGTTATTAGGTCAATATATATCAAAAAAAAACGAGTAATTATTTTTTACTCGTTTTCTTTCCTTTTCTTATTAATTAAAATTAAAGAAATAATTATAATTATTAATAAACCTATTATTAAACCATATTTAATGATTTTTTGACCTGTATCTATGTTAACTACAAAAGTTGCTTTTGCTGAAGCATCAAACTTCTTATTTACAGATGTTTTTGGTTTATTAGCTATTATACTGCTTCCAAATACTTTTCCATCTTTATCAACAAAGAATGTTGCAACATTCATAGTCTTCTTAGGAAGTTCATATCCTTCTGGTGCTTCTACTTCTAATACTCTATATTGTCCTTCTTCTAAGTATGTTATGGTTGCTTTACCATCTTTTGTTTCCATTATGTAATTAGTACTATTTGGATCTATTTTATATACCATAGCATCTTCAAAAGTATCATCTTTTGATACTGCTACATCTTCATATATTTTTTTATCATTTAATTTTTGTAATTTATACTTAGCTCCATCTAATGGTTTTCCATATTCATCTTGTTTATAGAAACTAAATGGTGTTGGTGTATTTACCAATTGTTCATATGTATCAAATACTTGTTCTTTATCTGTTATTTTTATCATAACAAATCTATCTTCTTCATTTTCTGGTAAACTATAACCCTTTGGTGCTTGAACTTCTTCTATTACATAACATCCACCATAATCCAAATATTGTATTAAAGCTTCACCTGCTTCTATATTTATTCTTTCATTTCTACTGTTTACTAAAGCTTCAAAATCGCCCATTGAATTTCCAAATACTTCTGTATCATAGTCTGGATATGTTAATGTTCTATTTATTTGATTACACATGTAATCAGGTCTATCTTTACAAGTTTTAAATAACTTAGTATCTCCAGTTGGTCTTACTTCATATACTCCATCTCTTATTGTTTTTAAGTTTAATAATTCTTCTCTTTCAATCTTGTTAGGAACTATATTGAAGTTACAATTCTTAGCTTTCGATATATTAAATGTTGCATCTTCTAGTAATTCACCATCTTGATTATATTTTCTTATTAATAATGATACTGGTTTATTAGGTACTTGTATTTCTTCAACATCTACTTTAGTTTCAGATATTGTAAAGTATGTATAAGCATTCTCTCCTTCAGGTAACATATATCCTTGTGGTGATATTGTTTCAACTAATACATATTTATATTTAGTTGGTAAATATCTTAGTATTAATTCTCCTCTATAAGGATGTAAATCTGTTACTCCAGCTGCATTTAATTTACTATATTTATAAACTTCTTTACCTGAATCTTCTTGATCTCCAGAGATTACTGCTCTTTCAGTAAAATTAATCATTGTTCCTACTTCTGGAGTACATTTTTCAACATCTAAACTACATTGATATACATTAAATGTTGTTGTTTCATCTGGAATTAAATAATTATACTTGCTATCTCTTTTTTGGAATATTACTCTACTTGGTATATTACTTATTATTTGAGTTACTGATGCCTGATCTGTTGGTGCATTTGGAGGAACTATATATTTAACAACTGGATGTCCTTTATGATCAAATGGTAATCCTTCACTATATGTTAAATAATCTGGTAATATAAAGTCACCTTCTGGATCTTCTGAAACTTCTTCTATATAATATACTTCATTTCTATATAAATGAGTAATAGTAATTTTTCCATCTAATGTATGCATATTCTCTATAGTATTATCTTCATCTATAGGAATATATCTATACTCTCCAGTTCTACACCTATCTTCATTATGTTCACCTGTCGCTTCATAATTAGATGAACACTTAAGTTTCATTATTTTTCCTTCTTTATTTCTAAGTACAAATTTCATACTATCAAAGATTTTTATATCACTATTTATTTTAGATAAATCATCTTTAGTATAATAATTATATAAATCCTTCTTTGTAAAATGTATTTCAGTAGGAGTATTTTCTACTCTAGTAGTTAATGTTTCATATGTTTCTCCTGATGTTAAACTAGAGTCTTTAACTGTAAATTCTATATCTTCTGTATTATCAGTAGGATTATAATATCCGTTTGGTGCGACTTTTTCATGTAATACATATTTATATTTACTAGGTAGATATGCCACTACAAGAACTCCTCTATCAGTATGTAAATCTGTTACTCCATTAGCATTTAGTTTTTTATATTTATATGCTAATACTGGAGATGTTATTGATGTTATATCACTTGTTATATCTACTCCATTTTTATCTTTAATATAAGTTCTATCTTCAAAATGCATTAATGTGCCATTTGATGTTGTACAATGTGATACTGTCTTTTCACATCTATATATATTAAATGTTGTTAATACATTTTTATAATCATCATCTTCTACATATATATCATTTTTAGCATCATCAATTAATTCTCCTGTTTTCTTATCTCTCTTTTCAAATACTACTCTTGTAGAATCATTATCTATTAATTGAGTTAATGAATCAGGTATATTATCTGGATTAGAACTATTTGGAACCATATTCCCTATTGAATATTTAACTATAGGATGTTTATTATTTCTCATACTAGAAGGTAAATTTAAGCTACTATTATCCCTATTATTAGGTAATATAAAGTTTCCTTCTGTATCTGCAGCAGTTTCTTCTAAATAATATGTTTGATTTCTATATAAATGAGTTATTAACATATTACCATTCTTAGTATGTAATTCAGTAACTGTACCAGAATGTTCTCCTGCAGCATTAATAAATCTATATTCTCCATCTCTAACCTTATATAAACTTACTATATTTCCATCTTTATCATGTAGTTTAAAAGTCATACTGTCAAATATTTTAGTATTACTTCCAACTTTATCTAAATCTTCAGCATTATAATATTCTCTAAAATCATCTTTAGTAAATTTTATTTTAGTTGGATAGTTAACTTTATCTTTTGTACCTGTACTTCCTGTTTTAGATATAGTACCTATTTCTAGTTCTGCTAAAGTACCTTCAACATTATAATAACCATCAGGTCCATTTGTTTCTACTATTACATATTTATAATTATCTGGTAAATATTTTAAAACAATTTGACCTTTAGATCCTACAGTAGTTAGTTTTAAAGATGTTTCTATATCTGTTCTTGTAGAATTTTGATCTAGTAAAGCTTTATAAGATTGTACTCCACCTACACTACTTATTCTTTCAAATTTAATGGCACTACCTATTTTATTACTTTTTTTACAATGATCTACGCTTAAACTACACTTATATACTTCAAAAGTGGCAGTCTCTACTCTACTTGATCCTTCATGAATATTTTCATTTGGATTATTGTTTTTCTTATTAATAATAACTTCTGTTGGGGTATCACTAATTTCTACTTTATTTGCACTATTAGTAGCAACTGTTCCCTCATTAGGAATTTTATAACTAACTACAGGATGTGGACTAGGTAATACAAATACGTTTCCACTAGGAACATTTGTCTCTTCTATATAATATGTTTCATCTCTACATAAATTAGTAATCTTAATATTACCACAATACGTATGTAATTCTGTACCTGTTGATCCATCCCCTGATGATTCTGGCACATATCTATATTCTTTAAATGCTCCAAAACTATTAGAATTAGCAAGTGTACAAGTACCACTATTAGTACCTCCACTAACATTTAAATACTTTTTATTACCACCTACCATAATATATAGTTTAAATGAAATACCATCAAAGGCACTAACTTCACCAGTTGTCTCATATTTTACTTTATCATTATCATTAGCTTTAACATAGTCATATACATCTTTTTTAGTAAACTTTAATTCTGTTCTTATATTTGTCATAGTAACAGTAGCAACTGAATTATAATCAGTTGAAATTGTAAATGATGAATCCGGTATTTTATAGAAACCATTTCCTTTACAAGTAGTTCCTAAACTTGTAGTACATCCATCAATATCAACTTCTTCAATTGTATATCCGCCTTCTTCTAAATGGTGTACTTCTAATTTTAAAGTACCACTATCATGTGTAGTTTGTAATTGTAAATCTTCAGCACCATTTCCATCAGGCCCATCAACAGTATTATCTTTAAGTTCATATATTCCATTTTTTAATACAAACTTTAATGCTGTTCCATTTTTCTTTATACGGAATTTTAATTTTTTTAATTGGTTTATTGTAGTTTGATCTAATGTAGAAGAACCATTTACCTTTTTATATAATATAAACTTAGTAGGTAAATTAACAAAATTATATGTATCTGTATAATTCTTTGAAATTGGAATTGAATATGTCTTTGTACTTCCAAAAGTATGGTATTTTAATGGTATAGTTTCTTCTACTGTATATGAACCGGAACTAGATTCTGTAGTATCAAAACCAACTATACATACTTCTCCATTACTAGTACCACCATTTGTTTTAGTATCCATTGATTTAAAAGAAGTAGCTTGTGTTGAATCTGTTGTTAAACTATCAAACACATAACACTTTTTTGTAACTCCATTTTGGTCTTTCCAATTTTCAAATGTATTTGCCTTTGCTTTTACATATTTATTTCCTTTATATACTTTAAAATGCGCATCATTTTCTTTTTTGTTATTCTCATCTGTTTTTGACCAGTTAATTAATACTTTTTCATCTTCAAATTTATAACTATTTGCTTTAGAATCTTTAGATGTACCTAAACACTCCGCTTCAGCATCATTTTTATTTTGATTCTTTGTTAATAAGAATGCTTTTGCTGATATTGTGTTTGGACTAGGTAATATGTATTCATCTGGTGCTGCTGTTTCTTCTACTGTATAAGTTTGTGTAGATATATCAGTATCAGCATCTACTGCTCCTAAGAACCATGTAGCTACTCCTGAAGTACCTGTTGTTTTAGAAACACCATTATATTTAAATGTTGCACCTGATAATGGATCTCCTGTAACTTTATCAACTTTCTTAACTTTTAAACAAGCATAATATTTATAATTTGTTGCTGTTACAGCACCACTTGTACCAGTTTTACAAGAATATTTCTTATTATCATTGAAATTCATTTCAGTAGCAGTAACTTCTGTTGTAGTACCAGTAGAATTATAATATTGATATTCTTTATCAGGATTAGAAACATATGTTAATATAGTTCCATCTTCATCAGTTTCTTTAAATTTATAAGATCCACTAGGTAACATATCTACAATAAAATATCCATCTTCAGTTGCAGTAGAAGAATGACTATCATATTGATAATGAAATACATCATCACCTGTCCAACCAGTTCCTATATAAGATGAACCTTTATATGCATCAAATTCAGCATCATTAAGTAATTCTCCTGGTGATGTTCCATCTACTTTTTTTACTTTTGCACAATATAATTTAGGATAATCCTTTTTTGTATTCTTTTTACAACCTGTTGCTGATTTGCCTATTGTTTTGCATCCATTATTATTATTATAATAACCACTAGGAGCACTTGTTTCTTTAACATAATATGTTGTATCGGAAACCAAATTATCCCATTTTACAGTTCCATTTTTATTTGTTGTTTTTTCACTTCCAAACTTTTTATTAGAAGAGCATTCACTATCAGTATATAACTGAAATTTAGCTCCTTTTAATAGTTTATTACTTAATGCATCTCTTTTTATAACTGTAGCACATGCAGTAGTTGTACCCTTTTCCCAATAAACAACATCTTGAGTTGAAACATCAGGCTGACCTTGTCCATTAGAATCCACATCTACTTTTATTAAATATACTTTAAAACTTGTGGGTGGGTCATCCACTTCTTAATCCTCAATAGCAGCAGCTACAGCTCTAACTGCATTTCGATATTTATTTGACAAACCTTGTGACCAATTGCTACCAGGATAAAAATAAGATATTACAACATGACCATAAGCATAATATTCATCAGAAGAACACTCAACACCATTATCTGGATCATATCCACCACAAAAATTTTGACTATATAGTTTTTTCCATTTTGCTCCCCAACCTGGCGAATCATATGCATAATAAAGAGACTTTACAACATCTTCATAATCTTCATCATCGGTTATTTCTTTTTTTATAGGTCTACACCCTTCCCAAACCGCGTCTAATTCTGGTTCAACACAATAGGCATTATATTTCGCTGATCCTTCTATATAAAATTGTCTAACTGCCCATTTATCAACACCCATTGTACCATCAGTAACATTCCCATAGTAAAAATAACCTCCATGTTTTAAGGATACCTCACCGCTCCCACAGGTAGCTGCTAAAACATTTGAAGTTCCTATAAACAAGAAAAAGGCAATTAGTAATTTTTTAATTATCCTTTTCATAATTACCTCTCCTTCATTTCAATTTGTATATATTTAACAGGTTCTCTTGTTTTTAAATATGTTATATAAAATTTATCTAAATAATTATTTCCCCATGAATTCCAATCTTTTTTATTACTTGTAACCCTATAATTAATCGTATACCTTTTTGCTATATCATCTGTAACTTTCATTTTTATTGCCTGCATAGCGTGTTTTTTATCACCTATTATTTCATTATTTGTTACTGCCTTATTTTTATATTTATCTTCTTGCATAATGTTATAATATAAAAAACCATTTAATCTTGTTTTTACTTTAACTTGAAGCGCTGTTATATAATGATTATTACCACATATTTCTCCATTCTTTGCCCATTTACTCCATCCATCTTCTTTAGTATATGTTCTATAATATACTGATGGTTTTGAATTACTAATACCCTTTTTATAAACAAAGAAAAGAATACTTGAAATAAATACAATAATAGTGATAGATAATATAATAATATCCTTTTTATTTAGTTTCATATAACAAACACTTCCTCTAGTATTCCATTATAGAAATTATATCATTTATAAAAAATAAAGTAAATAAAAACAAAAAAAATAAGACTATTTCTAGTCTTATTCTACATCATAACTCCAAGTTATTTTTTTTATTTTTCCATATTTGTAATCATATCTAACTCTTGATACCATTACTGGACTACTACTATCTGTAATGGCATCTCTTATAACATATTCAACATAGTCTTTTTCTCTATGTCCAAAGTATACTTCTTTTTTTACTGCTCTATCATTTAATACTTTAGCAGTATAGTTACCATACATATAGTTACCTTTTTTATTCTTCACTTTATAACTTCTAAATACTTTTGTAATTTTATTACCTACTTTTATTTTTCTTCCAGTTTTATATTTTCTACCAGTTACTTCAACTTTAGAAACTTTAAAATCACTATAATCTTCTTTTAAAGTTATTGTTAAACCGTCATATTTTTTTATTTTATATAAATAGTTTCCTATAACTTTAGTTGATTCTTTTTTAGGTTTTCCAAGTTTCTTTTCAACTGTTTTTTCATTATCAAGATACTTTATATCATTTACTACTAAATCACTAACATTATAATAAGTTTTTTTATTGGACATTAATGTTATAGTAGAAAAATTTCTAAAGTTTCTAGCATAAATTATTAAACCAATGAAGAAAACAAGGATAAAAGATATTAAAACTATCTTAAAATTTCTTGAAATTTCATTTTTCTTTTCATTCTTTTTCATCTTCTATCCTCCTATTTCTTATTCTTTCTTTGAACATATAGTAAACCTGCAATTGCAAGTACTATTACTGATATAATTAGACCATATCTAACTAAAACTTGACCTGTTTGAATATTAACAATAAATGTTGCTTTTGCTTCAGGAACGGTCTTTATCTTTTCTGTTTTTGGTTTATTAGCAATAATACTACTTCCATAAACCTTACCATCCTTATCAACAAAGAATGTAGCAACATTCATTGTCTTTTTAGGTAATTCATATCCTTCTGGAGCTTCCACTTCTAATACTCTGTATTGACCTTCTTCTAAGTATGTAATAGTTGCTTTACCACCTTGTGTTTCCATTATATAATTTGTACTATCTGGATCCACTTTATATACTAATTGATCAGTAAAACTATCATCTTTAGAAACTGCAACATCTACATACTTTTTAGCATCATTTAGTTTTTGTAATTTATATTTAGCACCATCTAATGGTTTTCCATATTCATCTTGTTTATAGAAACTAAATGGTGTTGGTGTATTTACAAATGCTTCATATGTATCAACTATTTCAGCCTTATCAGTTACTTTTACCATTGTAAATCTATCTTCTTCATTTTCTGGTAAACTATATCCTTTTGGAGCTTGTACTTCTTGAATTATGTAACATCCACCATAATCTAAATATTGGATTAATGCTTCCCCTGCTTCTATAGGAACAGGTTCTAATCTACTATTTACTAAATTTTGATAATCTGCAAATGTATTTTCATAATTTTCATATGCATTTTGAGAAGTATAAGTTAATGTATTATTTATATCATTACATGGTGCTCCTTCTCTATCAGTACATGTCTTAAATAAAGTAGTATCACCAGTTGGTCTAACTTCATATATACCATCTCTAATAGTTTTTAAGTTAAGAATACCAGTTGTCTCAACTTTATTAGGTGCTATATTCATATTACAATTCTTAGCTTTTGAAATACTAAATGTAGCTCCCTCTAATAAATTACCATCTGCAGTATATTTTCTAACAACTAATGATACAGGTACGTTAGGTACATTTACTTCTTCTACTTTTACAGTATCTTTAGTAACTGTAAATGATGTTTCTCTATTAGTACCATCAGGTAAACTATATCCCTTTGGAGACTTAGTCTCTACTAATACATAATTATAACCTGCTGGTAAATATCTTAAAATTAATACCCCTTTATTAGGATGCAAATCTTTTACATAACAGTTATTTGTATTATTTCCTGTACATTCAGTCATATGTTGTTTATCACTATCACTAACTGCTTTATAAACTTCATAAACATTTTCATAATCTTCTGCAGCATGAACTATAACACTGCCATTATTTTTTCCATCTTCTTCATCATAAGTAATTGGTGTAGCTTGGTCTTTTTTAGTTAAAGCTGCTCTTGGTCTAAATACCATTTCTTTTCTAACATCAGTTGCTTGTGCCATATCACTAATATTAGAAGTTGGATGACATTCTTTACCTTTTTCACATTGATAAACTCTAAATGTTGTTGTCTCATCTGGGATTAAGTAATTATATTTACTATCTCTCTTTTCAAATCTTACTCTAGTACCTTTATCTTTAATAATTGTTTTACTTGTCTTTGGTGTGATAGTTGTATCATCACAACAAGGTATTTCATATTCTACTTCTGATGGGTTTCCATCTTCAGGTAATGTAAATACTGAATCTTCTGGTACTGATACTTCTTCTACTTTATATTTCTTACCTCTACATAAATTAGTAATTCTTATATGACCACCACAAGTATGCAATTCTGTTACAATTTTTAATTGACTTCTTTCTGCTGCAGTTAAAGCATTTAACTCAGCATCTGTTATATATCTATATTCATGATAATCATCATCTTTTAGACAAATATTATTACTATCAGTAATATGATTTCCGATATCAATAAATTTTAAGTAATTTCCACTAGAATCTTTTACTTTAAATGTAATTCTATCAAAGTCGCTTCTTTCTTTATTATCAACAAAGTTAACTTCGTCTGCTATATCGCCAGAATCCTCATAATCATAGAAATCTTTCTTAGTAAACCATAATTCAGTTGGTGTATTATCTTGTTTTGTTGCATTTAAGTTATCAGCAGGATGAGCTACTGTACAAACATTTTGAGCATATAATGCTTGATATATTCTATTAGCTTCAGTCATATTTGCTTTAACATTAGAACATTTAGTAATTGTGAATTTAACTTCTTGTTCTGGTTTAGGGAAATAATATCCAATACAATCAGGATCAGAAGTACATGAACATGCATCACTAGTCTTATGTCCTTTTTCTTTTAATACATAATTACCCCATGCTAAATGCGATAATTTAATTCTTCTATCATCATTTAAATAAACTGTAGTTGTAGAAGTACCAGATACATCAGCAGCTGTTGAATCATAATATACTCCATTATATAAAACTAAATTAATAGGATTACCAGTTGCATTTCCATTACCATCTACTTTATATATTTCAAAAGGTATTTTCTTTAATTTATTAGTTTCAATTTTCTTTAATACTGTATTATCAAGAGTATTTGCAACTCTATCAGGATCAGTAACTTGTTTTTCTACTTCAATATAAGTACCTTCGTTTATAAATACATCTTTATCATCAAATACTGTTCTTGCAGTAATCTTTCTAAATAAAACTGTACTAAATGTATGATTATCAGCAGGTTTAGTTTCATAAATATAATAGTCACCCTCTTCTAAACCAGTAATACATACACCTCCTGCTTCTGCACCTGACATTCTTGTACCATCATTATTATAAGGACCACCTGATGGGAATACAGTAGCTTGTGAAGCAGTATCTACTAATCCAGAATATTTATAACATAGTTTTGTAACACCATTTGTATCTGTTACTGATTCAGTTCCACTTGTTTGAACATATTTAGAACCATGTGATACTACAAAGTTAGCTTTATCAGCTTTAGTTCCAGTATTAGATGATGCATTATAATCTTCTAAATATTTATACCAATTTATTAATAACTTAGCATCTTCAAAAACAACAAAATCTGTTGCTGCATGAGATGAAGCCCATGATGTACTAGAACTTAAACATCCAGATCTAGCAGCTGATTCATCAGCATATGAAGATGATAATAAATATGGTGTAACAGGTAAAGTATCAGGACTTGGTTTTGCATAACCATCTGGTGCTTTTGTTTCTGTTACATTTATACTAGCATTAGATGTGCCAGTAAATATTGAATAATAACCATTTCCATCATCATGTAAAGTTGTATTTCCTGATTTAAATGTTGCTCCTGGAAGCATCGTTTTAGTTACTTTATCAATTTTTCTAACTTTCGCACAGAAATATTGTTTTTTATTTTGAGCAGTTACTGTAGTTGCACTAGAAGGACAATTATATTTTTTTGTTGATTCATTAAATGTCATTTCTGACGGTTTTGCTGTTGTGGTAACAGTACCTGCTGTATTCCAGTATTTATATTTTGTACTTGTTCCAACAACCGTTAATTCATCGCCATTATTATTAGTTTCTGTAAAAGTATAATTCTCATCCTTTTTACTATAAGGAATCATATCAACTGTATAAATACCATTTGAACCTATTGTAGCAGAATAACTACTATTTGAAACACTATCAACGCTGTTTGTCGAACCAGATTCGCTATATCCTCCTCCACTAAATGAGAATGTTGCTCCATTTAGTAATAACGAAGTGTTCTCTTTATCTACTTTTTTTACTCTTAAACAATAAAACTTTGGATAATCATCTTTATTATTGTTTGGACAACTCTTAGTTGATGTTTCAAATACAGTACACTCACTATTATTATTATAATAACCTGTTGGCTCTGAAGTTTCCTTTATATAGTATTGGGTACCTGCTTCAAGATCATCCCACTTATATTTTCCTTTACTATTTGTTGTTACTTCACTACCTACTATATTATTACAGCCACTATCACTATACAATTTAAATTTAGCTCCTGAAATCTTTTTTGAAGTATCTAATTTGTTTCTTTTATATACCTCACCACAAGCTTTTTCCTCAACATATGTCCAATAAATAATATCTTGAGAAGCACTGTTTTTTATTATATACACTCTAAATCCAGCTGGTGGATTTACGGAACTTCCATATTGAGTATTTGCTAAAGAAATAGCATTTGCTTTTAAGTATCCACCTTCATCATTTAACCCAGTCGACCACCCATTATCAGGCAAGTTATGCTCAGTCAAATATAGGTGATAAAAATATGAAAGAATAACATGTGAATAAGCATAGTATTCTTCCCAACTACAAGAGTTTCCGTTTATACCATCACAAAAACTATTATCATAATCATTTTCCCAACCTGAACTCCAACCAGGAGCACCATAAGTATAGTATAGTGCTTTAACTAAATCTTCATAATCGTCATTTTTAGTGATTTCTACTGCTGGTTTATCACAACCACCTGATGTTACTTTTTGTGGTTCCAAACAATAAGCATTATATACACTTGTATCAGTTCTATCATCAGTATGGTATAAATGTGTAGTCCACCCATCAGCAGTATACCTATATCCATAACCTACACTTCCATCTTTAGATATAGTTGGTCCTTCACAATCTGCTGCTGATACACTAGATATCCCTACTAAAAACATAAAAAATATAACAAAAATTTTTTTTCTTAGTTTAGTTATCATATTTTCACCTCTCGTCAATTTTTATTTGAATATATTTAATAGGTTCAGGTCCGTTTTTTGTTATTTTATAAAATGCCCTTAAATATCCATCTGCATAATCATTCCATTCTTTAGTATTTGCGGTAACTCTATAAAATATTTTATACTTTTTAGCTAAATTATCAGTAATTTTAATTCTTGTTCCTTTAACTATATCCTTTTTATTTCCAGCAACTTCATTTGTTGACTTATCCGTTTTTAACCAATCATTTGTTAAAACATTATATTTAACAAATCCATATTCATGGGTTTTAACTTTTATTTGCAGTGCAGTTATATAATGATCATTGCCACATACTTCTCCATTCTTTGCCCATTTACTCCATCCATCTTCTTTTGTATATGTTCTGTAATATACTGATGGCTTTGAATTATTTATAATTGTTTTTGTTACAAAAAATCCAATGCTACTTAAAAAAACTAGTATCGCTATTAATAAAATTATTAGTTCTTTCTTCCCTAAATTTTTCATAAAACCAACAACTTCCTTCCTATTTTTACATATACTATAATTTTATCATTATTAGTAATAAAAGTAAACTATTAAAAACAAAAAAAGTGAATAAAATATTCACTTTTTAATTACCTATTAAATTCTTACTAGATACTGTTATTACTGGTCTTACTTCTAATGTTTGTGTCATATCTTTTGTTGCTACATTTGAAGAAGATTTACTAACGTATTTAGCTAATTTATTAACTGATGTATCTAGGGTATGGTTATCAGATGTAGTTTGTCTTCCATATACATCATGATAGATAGTTGAATCAACTGCATCCATCATCCAGAAATCTCTAGAACCATATAACCAAGATAAATCTGATGGAGAACTTTGTCCTGAATATACAGCCTTAATTCTATCATAATCTTCTTGATTTAATAATCTTACTTTAGTAGTTACATAATCATTTGATGTACATCCTGATTCTAATAAACCACCATGTGATGTGTTTTGTAAACTTGATGCATCATTACATACTACTTGATCATATAATATTGAGTGATTAACAGAATTTTGAGTTAACCATCCGTTTGTTTCATAACTATTTAAGTATGCATTAATTGGAGAATTACCCCATTTATATACATCTCCAGAACCATTAGCTTTAGTAGTATTTGATGAAGATGATTTTGCTAATAAAGTAACTGCATGATTATCTTTTACATAACCATCTACTCTATCTTTTACTGTTGTATCTGCATTATATTCTTCTTCTGTTACTCCTAAATCTGCTAATGCTTGTTCATGACTTACATAACTAACTACATTTATTACATTCCATGATACTCCAGCATAATCTACTTCATTACCGATAGTGTATTCATCTGAAGTAAATTCATTTTCTTTTGCTAATTCTCTTGGAATATATTCTTCAACATCAGCTTTAACATTATTAATAAATGTATTACCTGTTTCTCTATTTGGCATAGATAATGCAATTTGTAGATATTTAGTTTCGCCAGGTTCTACAACCTCATTTTCAAATGCTGCAGATTGTAATTCATTATTAACAATTGTCCATTGAGCATTATATGGATCATTACCATCAAATATTAATCCTTCAGGAATATCTTCATGAACTAATTTAACATATCCTGCTGTTGTAGATGTATTAGTAATTGCAATACCATAATATACTTTTGCTGTAGCATTCAATGTATTTCTAACATTAATAGCTACTGTAGACTCATTATTATATTTTTTTGAATCTAATGTATTATTATAGTTTAAATCTACTTGTGTAATATATTTTTTCATTGTAAATCCAAATGATTGTCTTGGAATTAATCCCATATCCATATCTTCAATATTAGATTTTTCAAATACTGTTAAATCAATTCCATCCATAGTATTTGGAACATATTTTCCACTTATTTCTGCTAATCCATCTCTTATTTTATAAGCATCTGAATCAGTAGCAGTATTCTCAGAACCATATCTTAGAGCAAGATCATATTGATTATTATCATATTCTATTCTTACTCTATAGAATCCTGGTTCTAAGTTTTCAAATTTATATTCTCCATCTTTATTTGTTTTAACTGGCTTGCCTGTTTCAACTAAAGTACCATTTTCTACTTTATAAAGTGTTGCAGTTAATCCTTCTACGAATTTTTCATCTTCTCCTCTAACTCCATCTTCATTACTATCATAGAATACTCTACCTGAGATTCTTCTATTAATAACACTAAATTTAATTTTGTTAGATTCTTTAGAAGTCATTTCATTTCCTTCACCACGGAAACTGTTATAGTATTTATCACTAAATTTATTATCTTTAGGTTTTACTGTAACTCTAATAGGATCCATTTTTTGTCCTACTGCTAAATTAATACCATTAATTCTAATAGCTGTTGCTTTAACAAATTCTTCAGTAGCATTACATTCTTTAAATTCATCTAAAGTACTATTAATGTCTCCAGTGAATGTTTTAGGATCTGCAGTTGAACAAGTAACTGTTGCTGCTGGTTGAGTACCAGGTAAAGTAACTTTCACTTCATAACTTCCGCTAAATTTAGATCCTCTAGTATCACCATCATATGGTAATACATCTTCAAATGTATAATTATCTGCTACTTTTCCTGAATTATTATATGCATGTAATAAATATGTAAATTCAGAATTTCTATCTACTACAGTTGGGCCTTCATTTGTTTGTGATAATAATACTGTAGTAGATTGAGTTCCATAAATTGTGAAACTTGAACCTTTTGCTTGTACTACACTAGCATCATATTCATCATTTATATTTATTGGATTAAAGTTAGAATTTACAGTAATTGCAACTCTAGAACCAGTTAAATTAGTTGATAATTTAGTATCAAAATAAATATCTGGTATTTTAAAGTTAGCCTTAGTCCAAGGTAATGTATATATTAATCTTGTACCATTATTATTATTTATAACTTGTGGTGTTCCTAATGAATCATCTGGGATATAATCTAATTGTTTTGGTATATCTACATATACTTGTAATGATTTAATATACCAAACATCATCTGCACCTACTTGTTCATTTAAATCTTGAATATTAGTAGATAATTTAAAATGAATAACATCATTTTCATCTACTTCATAAGAAGTTTTTAATGATCCATCTGCTTTAGTATTGGTTACTGTTAAATCTTGTCTTGCTGTGAAATTAACAATTCTAATTGAATCTGCATATGGTTGTGTACTAGTTAAATTAACTGTTGTACCTTGGAAAGTACTTCTTGTATAGTTATTTGGATTTAATATATTTCCTGTTGTATTTTCATCAATTGTTGGAACATAATAATATAATTCTGAATCTGTATCAGATGTAGATAATACTACAGCTGATTGATAAGATCTAGTTATATCATTTACATTTCTTACTCTTAATTTAACTATTATTTCTACACTAGCATCATCTGGAAGATTTACACCTTCTTTAGTTTGAACTATTACTTTTGTAATTGGTTTTTCTGCATCACTAATTTCATCTCTAGCATCATTTATTGTTTCAAATGTTTCTGCTCCATTATCTGTTATACATGGTCCACCATATATATTCATAATTTGTTCTCTTGAATATGAACTTAAACCTGAAGCTAAATTAGCACATTGGCTTGTAGCATAAGATCTATTTTCTTCTGAAACTCTTGAATCTACTTCACCAATAGTATATTTATCAGGAGTCCAATCACCTGTTATATATTTAAATTCAAAATTATCTTTAGTAATATTTTCACATTCTTGTTTTCCACAATTAACTTTTACTATTACATCTTCTTTGTTACTAAATGGAATAACTCTAAATGCTAAAGGATCTACTTTTAATACTTGTTTAATTCCTGAATCTGATCCTGTTTTCTTATATTTAAAGTTAGTTTTATAAGTTATTGTTGATCCTTTTGATGTAGATGAATCAAGGTTAATAACTGAACCTGATCCTTGATCAACATGTGTTGTTAATCTATCTGATCCTGTTTCATCATAGAAACCACTTGTTAAGTTATAATCAGAATCTTCATAATATTGATTAGTAAATGTAGCTGTTTGTGAACCTACTGATAAAGTAATACCTATATTATTTTTTCCATCTGCTTTAGCTCTTGGTGAGAAAAGAGATATAGCATATGTACCTAATATTTTTTTATCAGTTTCTAATGTTTCGCTATTAGCACCTACTGATGGTCCATTTACAGGTATTTTAAATCCTGTTATATTCATTGAACTACTTGAGAATGATACTGAACCAGGATATCTTGTTTGATTATTTGCTGAACTTCCACCTTCAATACTGTATGGAGCTTTTACTGCTACTGGTTCAACTGTATCTACTAAATTAGTATTATATAATCTTACCCAATTTTCATTTATTGTTGGAGTTTCAGTACCTGTTCCAGTTACTCCTACAGGTAATGTTAAACTTTCATCTGCAACATTTGTTCCTTTAGTATTAGGAATAAATACTCTTACTACTGCAGTAAAGAATCTTCCTAATTTACTATCAAATAATGCTTTTTGTCCTTCATTATTAGAATATACTAAATCATATTGTACTGTACCTGCTACAGAAGAAACAACTGTTGGCATATAATTTGTTACAGTACTTCTATTAGTATTTTTATATCTTCCATCTTCATATTTATAATCTAAATCACCATTATCATTTTTACCTAATACGATAGGTGTATTTGATGTACTTCCATCTACTATAAAACTGAATTTAGGAGCTATTAATGTATCATTAGGAGCATTAATAACATATAAAGTAATATCTTTATTATATTCTCCTCCAGTAGATGAAATATTATCAAAAGTATATTCTTTAGTAGTTTCGCCTGGAGCTTTATTTGGTTCAAAAGAAACATATTTAGCTTCTTCAGTAGATAAATTTACTGTTACTTTAACAACTCTTGAATAATAATTAGTTGTTCCATCTATTCCTCCAATAGAAAAACCAAAATTATAAGTAATAGAATCATTTGATTTTACTAATCTATTAGAATCACTTGAATCAGCACCAGCAGTATGACCAGTCATATTACCATCATCATCTTCTGTATATCCATCACTAGAATCGAATCCTGGCGTACCAGTTTTAATACCCGCTATTCGTGCACTCTTAATAGTTACATTATTATCATCAGCACTAACATTAAACGCTGCTTTAAATATAAATGTACTTAACAAAAATAAGATCGCAACAATCCCATATAATAAATACTTTTTCTTTTTTTCATTATTATTCATACTCTCACCTATCTTATCATATACAAAAATTATATCATTATTAAAATAGAAAATCAATAATAAAAAAGCAAAAAAAAAGACTTTTAAAGTCTTTATTTTCAACTGGTGACCTATACGGGATTCGAACCCATGAATGCCGCCGTGAAAGGGCGGTGTGTTAAGCCACTTCACCAATAGGCCATTAATAAATGGTGGACCTAGATGGACTTGAACCATCGACCTCCCGCTTATCAGACGGACGCTCTAACCAACTGAGCTATAAGTCCATACAGGTTTTCACTGCTTTTTAATTTTACCTTATTTTTACTTAACTGTCAAGTAAAAATAATAATAAAATGGTGTCCCCTTAGGGATTCGAACCCTAGACCCACTGATTAAGAGTCAGTTGCTCTACCAACTGAGCTAAGGAGACATCCAAATTACTAGTTAATTATACCACATTTTTATAATTTTGCAATACTATGATAATATAAAAAATAAAAAAGTAATCAGCCTTAATTGCTAATATTTTTACATATATCTTTATGTATATCTTCAATTGATTTAAAATGATCTTCTTCTTGACACTCAATTATATCCCAATTTAAATATTTTGCAACAAATAATGCATTATCATATACTTTTTTCATAAAATCCAAATCTTTTTCATGTATATCGTTAGTTATACCATCATTATTCTTTCTTTTATTTCTTAAACTAGTTACTATATCAAAAGACGCCGTTAAAAATATAACTTTATCTGGTTTACCAATGCCAAGTTTATTATATTCATAATCTATAACATAATCTATAAATTTCTTTCTTTCATCTAGATCTTCTATCAAACATGATTGATATATAATACTAGAAGTAGTATATCTATCAAGTAATATTGTATTTCCTTGATAATATTTTTCTTTTAATTTTGTTTGCCAAGTTACTACTCTATCATACGCATATAAATTATTTATAAAATATGGTGATAATTCTGAAACATTACCATAGTGTCCAGACAAATATTCTTCTACTCCTTTTCCCTGATATGAATTATATGTTGGAAAATGATGTGTAACTACATTATCTCCTAATTTTTCCTTTAATAAATTATACTGAGTAGATTTACCTATTCCATCACAAGCTCCCTCTACTACTATTATTTTACCCTTACTCACTTTACATCACCAATATAATTTTATCATAAAAAAAGAAATTAAAACTTAAATTTTAATTTCTTTTCACAACTATACATTGTTTTTAAAGAATCTAGAAGATCATGTTCGGCTTCAATCATTTCTTTTTTAGCTTTTTCATCTATTTCTTTATCTTTTCCATTATAAAAACCTAAAGCATATTCGGTCATAAAATGAATAAAACTACCTGAACCATCAAAATTATTTTTACAATATTCTATAACATCATCTTCTTCTTTTACATATGCATATCCTTTATTTATTCTCTCTCTTGTATTAATGATATGATTTAATGTCTTTTTACATATATCATATATATAATCTTGATCCTCTTTAGAATCAGATTTCAACAATTCGTTATATATATAATGATCTATTAATAATGCTACTGAGACATTGCACTCATTATTAAAGTCTTTTCCTAGTATATTTTTAATTTTATCATAGTATTTTTTTGTTAATAGTTTTATTTTATTAGCATCGTAATAATCTTTAAACCTAAAAGAAACTATATTTTCTATATCAGTATATTTCAATCCCTTTTCACTCACTTTCTAATTTATATATTTTTTTATTTCTTTGTTTAATTGCTCTTTCATAGAAATTTGTAACTACACCATCAATATGATCTGTTGTAATTCCTAATTCCTTAGATACTTCTTCATTTGTTTTAACAGAATTATTTTCAAATTTTACTAATAAAATAAATTTTTCATCATCATCCATATCAATATTTTCTATAATGGAATCAATATCTATCTTTTTTCTTTCCTTTTTATATTCTTCTAATATTACTAGTTTTAATCTATTATTTAATATCATTAGTTTTTCTTGTTTTGATTTTGTGCTCGCTGATACTTCTTCTTTTTGTTTTTCAATAACAGGTTCTTCTTTTTTTTCTTTTTTCTTTATTGAAGCATCAATATTATTACCAACAATCATTTTTTTAACTTCTTTATTTTCCTTAGGTTTAACCCATCTATCTCCATTATCTGTTTCTACATCTTCCATAGTAACACTACTCTTCTTTACTACTTCTTCCTCTTTAATATTCTTAATAATTATCTTTATATCATCTGGAACTTCTTTTAAATTCATTAATTCTCTTTTAAGAATATTATATACTTTTAATAAATTAGCTTTATCATTTTCGTCCTTATTAATTTTTAATAAAAGATCTTGATATCTTCCTGGTAATTTATTAAATGCATATATTATTTGCTTTATCGAAAAATTTTTATTATACATATTGCTGTAACGTCTTTGAAGAATAACTAAATTCTTTTTAATATTATCACTAGTATATATCTTTTTCATCAATACATACCCCCTTTATTGGGTAAATAATATATCATATTTTTAAAAAAAGTCAAGTTTTAAAAAAAAGGTACTTATTAATAGTACCTTTAATTTATATATTTAGAAGTTAAATTATAGTATTCTTCTAAGGATATTCCACCAGCATCATGTATATTTTTTGCTATTCTTTCTCCTACATATCTTAAATGCCATGATTCATACATATATCCTGTAAATTGTTCTTTTCCTTTAGGAAATCTAATAACAAATCCATACTTATAACAGTTATTCTCTAACCATTTAGCTTCTTCAGTATCATCAAATGATGAATCAGCTGCATTAATATCTGCTGCTAAACCTGTTTGATGCTCTGAGTATCCTGCTCTTGCAGAATAAGTATCAGCAGCATCTTTACCATCTCGTTTTACATATGCATCATATAATTCTTGTTGATATTCATATGTTCTAAAACCAGAAGCAATAAATAAACTAATTCCATCGTTACTTGCAGCAGCTTGCATCTCATAAAATGCATTCATAAATTCATCAGTTAACCCACCTGGATTATAAGACTTTGGTAAAGAATAAGTCTTATTTACTATCATAATACCATCAACATAGGTAATTCCATCTTTTTCTGTTACTTTATTTTTATCTTCTATAACTACTTCGTCTTTCTTCTCTTCTTTTTTTGATTCTTTCTTCTTTTTATTGACAGTAATTTTAATTTCTTTTTTCAATTTATCTTCTTTAGATGTAACTATAATAGTTGTAGTTCCAGGCTTTTTACCTGTTATTACGTCTCCATTCAAAGATATAATATTTTTATCATATTTATAATCAAATTTTCTATTTGTTGCATTACTTGGATTAATTTTAGTATTTAAACTTCGTTTTTCATCTACTTCTACATGTATATTATTAGCAGAAGAAATACTTTTACCTTTTACATATGTTATAAAATAATCATCATAATTCTTATTTGTTTTAAAAGTTACATATTTATTTTTTATTTCTAAACCTGGATTTAATAGAATTATTTCTTTTTTATTTTTTATACCATATAAATCTACTTTATTATATTTATATAAATATCTAGGAATTTTAATTGTTACTTTATTTACTGAATCAAGCATATCATTTTTTTCAATATATAGAGTCTTAACATTATCAAAATTATCTTCATCAATATATTTTTTATAATAATTCAATTTAAGATTAAGACCGTTATTAAAGTTCTTAGAATCCATCTCAAAAGAATTACCTCTAAATTTTATAGTAATAGTATCTATATCATTATGAACGTAATTAAGTGTTTTTTTCCAAACTTTAATCTCTTTTTTATAAAGATGAACAGAATTATTCTTTTTAATACTATTATAAATTCTTAGATTTAATAAGGCTTTTATTCCGAAGATTATTCCAAATACTAAAGCGATAAAAATTCCAAGAACATACAAAATTCTATCAATTCTTAATCTTTTTCTTCTTCGTCTCATATGCTATCCTCTATATTTATAATATCATATATTAAAAAATAAATAAAGATGAGATTATTAATCTCATCTTAATTATAAGATACATTACTATTACTAGTTAAGCTTGTTAGCCAACTAATATATGAACTAGTACAATGTGCATGTGCAAATTCTTTCTTTAGACCCTCTTTATTATATATGTATGATGCAAAGTCTGAAGCTTTAATTGCTAAAGAACCCCAATTAGTTACTTTATCCTTTGCTTCTGTACTTCCAGCGATTGCACACCCTACACCTTGCATACAAAATTCTGCAGCTGAGAAAGTTGCTGATCTTCCTAATCTTTTATATGTTTTTTGCTTATAGTATTCTTCTTGAGAAGATCCTGCATAAACAATAAATTTCTCTAACACTTCATTTTTTCTATTTTCAGTAAAACCTTCATACTCTATTCCAGAATAGTTTTTAAAATTATTTTTCATAGATTTTAATTCACTTGAATTAATTACAATATCTGTACCAAATCTTTTAAATCCCCATTTTTTAGGTGCTACTTCTGTAACAAAGTCTCCTGAATTTATATAGTTAAATATATTGCTTGAAGACATAGCAGCTTTTGATACTCTTGGTGTTGCAAATGTATACGCATAAACGTTATTAGCACCTACTGATTTATTTAAATTATTTGCATATAAGTTTGCTACTGCTGCACCTCTTGAATGACCAGTTACCCAGTATTTAACTGTTCCTTTAATATTATTTTTATTAATATAATCATTTATCTTATTTGCTAATTCATCTTTTGCTTTTTTAAATCCAACATGAGTAGTTTCTTTACCTACATTAAAGTTACTTACCCATTCATAATCACCACTAGTACCCTTAACAACTATCGCAACTAAAGTAAAGTTACTAATTTTTTTATAACCTACTACAAATGATACATGATCATTATCACTTGAAGAATTTGCTACAGAGAATTGTTCTGCTGTAAATCCACATTTTTGTAATAAAGCCACAGCACTTGGTAAATTATATACTGAAGCTGATGCAAACATAGATAATGCTGCTAAATCTTTATTATTTGTTGTAGATGGATTCTTACTAGAGAACCAATAATCATTATATACTGTTGTATAATTTGCAGTTTTAGTAATACCTACATCAGTATAAAAACCACTTACATTAATTGGTTTATTTTCAACAGCTTCCTCTGTTGTTTTTTTAGTAGTATTGTTTGTTGGTTTAGAAATATTATTATTATTCTTAACAGCTTTTTTAGATACAGTTACTTTAAAAGTAGCTTTTTTCTTTGATCCATCTTTTGCTGTTGCTGTTATTGTTACTGTTCCTGCTTTTTTTCCTCTTACAGTTCCTGCAGCACTAACTGTTGCTACTTTTGTATTGTTACTAGCCCAAGTAACGCTTTTATTAGAAGCATTACTTGGTGTAACTGTTGCATTTAGTGTTATTGACTTACCTACTTGAACAGCATTTGAACCACTTATGGAAACATTTGTGACTTTTATAGTTTTTGTTTTATTATTTTTTCCATTTTTAGTATTAGAAACTTTATATATTTTATTTAAAATATAATTATAAATTGTTTTATATGTTGCAGCATCATAATGTACACCTGAATCATCAAATTTTACTGCATTCCAATTAATATTATTATATGTATCTATATAAGTTACATTCTTTGATAATAAACTTTTTACCTTAACATTAAATGCATTTATTGAATGATTTTTTGCATATTGGGATTTTGCATCATCTACTGCATTTACTGATACAAAGTATACCTTTGCTCCTTTTTTAACCCATACTGCTGCTTTTTCATTAATATATTTCGAATATGTTTCTGCTTTTGCATTATATGCATAATCATTAACACCCATTAATATTATAACTGCTGTTGCTTTTCCTATTTGGTTTTCTACCGCAGGCACTCCTGTACTAACCATCCAGTCATAGCCTTCACCTGTTTTTGCACTCCATACATCTGAAGATTTACTTCCTACGGCATTATGCATACCCTCTGTTCTTGAATCTCCTATAAAGATTCTCTTTTGTATTATTTCTTCATCTTGATGCTTTTTGTTATAATCTTTATCATTAACAGAACCTGATGATTTACTTTTACCTTTTACTGTTACAGTACATGTTGCAGTTTTCTTAGAACCATCTCTTGCTGTTGCTGTTATTACTGCTTTACCTGCTGACTTAGCTGTTACTACACCCTTTGAATTAACTACAGCAACCTTAATATTACTACTAGTCCATTTAACAGATTTTTTACTAGCATTAGTTGGTGTATATAATACTTTTAGTGTTTTCTTTTTACCAGTTTTAAGTGATATTTTATTATCTATTGAAATACTTGTTAATAATACTTTTTTAACAACATTAACTGTACATGTTGTACTCTTTTTACTTCCATCAGTTGTAGATGCTGTTATAGTAACTCTACCTTTTTTAAGACCTTTAACTATACCATTTTGATCTACTGTTGCTATAGATGTATTACTACTTTTCCATTTTAGTTTCTTATTTGTTACATTTCCTGGTGCAAAAGAAACTGTTAATTTAGTAGTTTGACCAGCACCTATTGATACAGTTGATTGACTTATTTTAATTGAAGTTGCTTTTACTTCCTTACCTTTCTTGCTATCAGTTGTATTCTTATCTTTTTTATTCTTTTTATCTTTTTCAGCTTTAGTATCTTTACTTTTCTTACTATCTGCTTTACCTGTTTCATTAACAGTTATTCTTGAGAAATTAGTAGTTCTACTACCATCTTTTGCTACTGCATAAATTGTTGCAGAACCATTTCCAACAGTTGTTACTAAACCTTTAGAATTAACTGTTGCAACTTTGTTATTAGATGATGACCAATTAACTCTTGTATTTACTGCATTAATTGGTGTGTATTTTGAAATACTTAATTGAACTGTTTCTCCTTTTTTCATTATCTTACTGCTTGGTTTAACTGTTATTGATTTTAATCTAATATAATCAACATCAATTCTTGCAAAACCAACAGTCTTTTTAACTCCACCACCAGCATCATATAATAGATAAACTGCTGTTTGACCACTTCCAACTGCTTTTACTACACCTTTTTTGTTTACAGTAGCTATTTTTTCATTTCTACTAAACCATTGTAGTTTATTACTTGGAATTTTTGATGGATTCTTTTCAATTGTTAGTTTTTCACTTTTTCCTTGTTCTAATTTTAATGTTTTTTTATTTAATGTTACATCTTTTATTCCTTTTAATCCTGTTAAATCAGCTTTGCCTTTTCCATCTTCTGAAACAGTTACTACGATATAAGAAGTTTTTCTACTTCCATCTCTTGAATTAATATTAATAGTTACTGTTCCTGGAGCTATCGCTTTTAAAACTCCACTATTATTTGTAGTAACAATAGATGAATCTGAACTTACAAATCTTAATTTTGTAACACTTGCATTACTTGGTGATAAAGTAACTACTGCTTGTTTTGTTTCACCAATCTTCATAGAGTAATTATTAGAATCTGGTTTAATTGATTCAATCAAATTACCTACATATATTTTAGCTTCTATTTGAGAAGATGTTCTATTGTTTTTATAATATGCAATTATTGTAGTAGTTCCTATTCCTTTAGCAGTTACTACTCCTTTACTTGATACTGTTGCTATTAAAGAATTAGTAGATTCAAAAACCACTTCTTCTCCTTTATCAGCATTATATTCTAAAGTAAACTTTTTTCCTTCTTTTTCTAATCTTACTGATTTAGAACCTTTTTTAAAACTTAATGGTTCAATATTTAATACAGTAACTTCACAAGAAGCAGATTTCTTACTACCATCTTTAGATGTTGCAGTTATTGTAGCTTTACCTTTTTTTACACCAGTTACTACACCATTATTTGATACTTTAGCAACTGAAGCGTCACTACTTTCCCATTTAATATTTTTACTACCAACATCAGTAGGATTAAACTTAACACTTATTGTTTTCTTTCTTCCTTTTTTAACTTCTAATGATTTAGTAATAGATAAACTAATTGTTTTCTTTTCTTTTGTAACCTTTACCTTACATTTAGATGAAGCACCACCTTCATCTGTTGAAGAAACTGTTATAGTTGCTGTACCTTTTTTCTTACCTACAATCTTACCGTTTTCATCAACTTCTACTATCGATTTATCACTAGAAATCCATTTAAGTGTTTTATTAGTAGCATTTTCTGGAGAAATAGTAGATCCTAGAGTATATGTTTGTTTTTCTCCTATTATTACACTCTTATCGCTTAAAACAATTGAAGAAACTTTTATAGATGAATCAGTTTCATTAGTTGGATTAGATGGATTACTATCTAAATTTGAATTTGAACTATCACTATTTTTAGTACTAGGATCAGTAGTAACATCATTTGATTCATCATATTTATAACTTCCAGAGAACTTTGATGCACAATCACTAGCACATGCATCATTTACACTACCACTACATTTAGAATCACAACTGTTTTTACATGAACTCTTACATGATTCTATATCATTATAATGACCTTTATTGCTACATGCTTTAGTACATGCTTCTGTAACTCTTGAATTAGTATCTGTAGTTGTAGATGCATTTGCAAAATAATAACAATAATTTCCAATTTTTGTTTGACCTGATGAACAAGAAGGATTAGTTTGACTATAACATTCTCTTCCTGAACCTGATACTTGACCATCTGGACATTTATCATAAATTCCATTTCCCATAAATATACATTTTGATTGACTTGTATGAGGTATATGAGTAATTTGTTCATAACCTTGTGGACAACTTACACACTTTTCATTTTTATTTTTAGGTGTATAAACTATATTTGATCCAGTACAAACATATTCTTTTTTAAACAACCCTGTTTTTTTCTCAATTGGATCTGATAAGACCGCATTATAAGCACAAACAGTATCTCCATTAAAAGAATAAGCAGAACCAATTTTACATCTTTTTGGTGCTTCTGGTTTTATACAAATTCCCGAATTATTTAGTGTATACCCACTAGGACATTCTGCCGACCCCATGCTCTTATAGCATTGATTTCTAGACTGATATCTGTATGGTGCACTTTCTGGACACGTATATTTAGTATTTCCAGATACCCATGTAGCAGCTGCACTTACCTTTCCACTAAAAAATAAAATACCTACAAAAAATAAAGGTATTATAAATAGTTTTTTTAAATATTTTTTCATAAAAAACACCTTCCCTATCATACAAAATAATTATAACATATATAAAAAGAAAATCAAGATAAAAAGAATGAGTTAAACTCATTCTTTATTTTTTTAATGATCCATCATTGTTAAATTGATATCTTTTTCCTTCAATTGTTTGACTACCAGTTTGCATAGATCCATCTTTTGGTGATAAATAATAATATTTTCCTTCAGATTTAACCCAACCAGTTTGCATTGCACCATCTGAATTAAAATAGTACCATTTACCTTTAATTTTTTGCCAACCTGTAACCATAACACCAGATTCATTAAAGTAATATGTATTATCAAGAATTACCCATTCTGATCTTGCTTGGTAAGATGAACCTTTAGTAGCATTAAAGTACCAGTTTGAACCACTTTGAACAAAACTGTATGTACTTCCATTCCATACTCCATCTTTATTCATCCAATACCAATTTTTATTACCAGATTCATTCTTAGAACCATCTGTAACATAAGAATTCTTTATAAATTTATTTGATTTAATATAATAATATTTCTTAGTAGAATCATTATCATACCATATATAAAATCCATCATTTACTTTAGAACTAATTTCACTAGCACCACTTACTGATGCAGAATCACTAAATGATACAGTTACAGCATCAGCTGAATTACCAGTTTCATAAACCTTGCATCCCATATCTTTTAAATATATTCTTGCTGCTCCAAAATCTCCTATTCCGCCTTCTCCCATATTAACAGTATTTAATAAATCTTTATTATTTGGAATAACTACTATAGAAGGTTTAGTTTTATCAAATAGATATTTACTATTTGAATAATTATATCCATGATGTGATGCTTTTAATAAATCTACTTTTCCAACAACTTCTGCATAATATTGTTCAAATCTATCTCTAACATTTATATCACCCATTAATAATGCTTTTTTACCAGTTGGATTAGCTATAACTGTTATTAATGAATTAGAGTTTTCATCAGTTGTAATATATGAAGAATTTGACCCTACAGTTGATGTAAATGTATTGTTATAAAGATTATATATTTTAATATTGTAATCTCCCATTTTAAATTTTACATAATCTTTATATTGATTTCCTTCTGTACCAAATGTTGCTCCTAAAGCATCTCCTCCAGTATGACTAGAAGTTTCTAATAAATTAGCACCCTTAGATTGCATAGCATTAACAGCAGCATTTGAATAATCTCTATTATTCCATGCTTGCCATGATCCTTGAGTTACTTCTCCTCCACCATAATCTACATAACTAGTTTTATATATATATGTTGTAGTATTATCTACTAATCCTGAGTTATATACTAATTCTGGGATTCCTCCGATATGATCTGAATGATCATGACTTGCTATCACAAACTTCAAATGTTTAACACCCATCTTATTTAAATATGCTACTACTTTCATACCATTATTAGTACTATCATTAAATGAAGGATTAATAGAACTACCACTACCAGGGTTAGAAGCATCTATTAAACCATATTCTCCGTTACTTTCTATTAAAATAGCATCACTACTTCCTACATTAAGGAAATGAATATTATCATTTGATGAAGATTTTGTGTTTGAGTTGCTTGGTGTTAATTTATTATTCTTGCTCGCTTTTTTTACTTTTTTAGTTACAGTTATTTTATATGTTGCTTTTTTCTTAGATCCATCTTTTGCTGTCGCTGTTATTGTTACTGTTCCTTTTTTAATTCCTTTTACTACACCTTTATCTGATACTGTTGCAATAGATTTATTATTTGATGACCAAGTTACTTCTTTATTAGAAGCATCATTTGGAAGAACTTCAGTAATAAGTTTAATAGATGATCCAACAGCTACTTCTTTATCACCTGTAATTGCAATTGCAGTTACTTTTTTAGTTGTATTTTTTTTCTTTTTAGTTTTAGTTTCACATGTACTTTTTAGATTAGTTGAGTATTCTCTATTATCTCCAAAGAAGTATATAACACCAGCTTTATTTAATACTTCAAATTTTATATACTTATGTGAATTATATACTGTTATGTGAGCTACATTTTTATTAATACTTAAGTTTCTTTTTTGTAATGAAGGAGTACTTGGATATGTCCTATCTGTTTCATATTGAACATTATAAATACTCTTATTAGTATTATCAATAATATCAAATTTTAATGGTGTTGTATAACAATTTTTATCATTTAATTCTCTATTATTATTCTTAATACTAAATGTAGGTGTATTAACTACATTAACAGTAAATGAAGTAGATTTATTATTACTATTTAAAGTTATTGTTATTGTAGCAGTTCCTACTGATTTAGCAGTTAAATGTTTTTTATCTTTCCAAACAGATTTAGTACTTAATACATTTTCATTTGATGAAGTAACAGTATATAATTTACCATCACTTATTCTTTGATATTTATTCTTAGGTTGATCATAACTAAATACTTCAAAATGAATATATTCACCTACTCCTACACTAGAAGTAATAGTTTCTTCTGCAAATGATAATACTTTTATATCAGTACCTACTAAAGCAGTTTTACCTTTCATTTCTTCATATTTAGTAACAGTCATACTATATTTACCTTTTACTTTACTACCGTCTTTTGCTGTTGCTGTAATAACTACTTTACCTTGTTTAATACCTTTTACTACACCTTTATCATTAACTGTTGCTATTTTATTATCGCTACTTGACCATGTAACATTTTTATTAGTTGCATTACTTGGTGATACAGTTGCTTTTAATGTAGTTGTTTTCTTAATAGCAACTGTTTTACTTCCACTAATAGTAATCTTAGTTACTTTTCTTTTAAAGATTCCTTGAATAGGAGTTAAAACACTTTTTTTATTTGAAGTTGCAGTTTTATTTTTTATTGTTATAGTATATGAATCTTTCTTTTTAGATTCATCTTTTGCTATTGCTGTTATTGTTACTGTTCCTTTTTTAATTCCTTTTACTACACCTTTACTTGATACTGTTGCTATTTTACTATCACTTGTTTTCCATGTAACATTTTTATTAGTTGCGTTACTTGGAGAAATAGTTGCTTTAAGTGTAATTGTTTTTCCTACTACAACAGATTTATTACCACTTATTAATACTTTAGTTATTAATACTGAATTATTTGTATTCGTTTTAGTATTAGAACTTGATTTATTAGATATTACTACTTTATAAGTATCTTTCTTTTTAGAACCATCTTTTGCTATTGCTGTTATTGTTACTGTCCCTTTTTTAATTCCTTTTACTACACCTTTACTTGATACTGTTGCTATTTTACTATCACTTGTTTTCCACGTAACATTTTTATTAGTTGCATTAGTTGGTAATATAGTTACTTTAAGTGTAGTTGTTTTACCTACCTTTATATTACTTGATCCACTAATTTTTACACTTGTAACAGGAATTTTATTTGTTATTTCTTGTTTCTTTGTTTCAGTTTTTTTAGTAGATGTTTTAGTTACTGTTATTTTATATGTACCTTTTTTCTTTGATCCATCTTTTGCTGTTGCTGTAATAGTTACTGTTCCTTTTTTAATTCCTTTTACTACACCTTTACTTGATACTGTTGCAATTGATTTATCACTTGATTTCCAAGTAACTTTTTGATTTGTAGCTGTACTAGGTTTAATAACGGCTTTTAAAGTTATAGTTTTACCAACTTGAACACCATTTTTACCACTTATAGTTACTTTAGTAACTTTAATTGTCTTTTTATTCTTATTCTTTTTATTAGATTTATTATTCTTGTTATTTGTTTTACCTGTTTTTGATTTAGTTGTCTTTTTAACATTATATACTTTATTTAATACTAAATTATAAATTGATTTATAAGTTGCAGCATCATAATGTACTCCTTCTTTATCAAATTTAACTTTGTTCCAATTTATATTATTATATGTATCAATATATGTTACATTCTTTGATAATAGACTTTTTACTTTGACATTAAAAGCATTTATTGAATGATTCTTTGCTATTTTTGATTTCGAATCATCTACCGCATTTACTGATACAAAATATACTTTAGCACCTTTTTTAACCCATACAGCTGCTTTATCATTTATATATTTTGAATATGATTCTGCCATTGCATTATTGCCATAATCATTAACACCCATTAAGAATATTACTGCAGTATCTTTTGTTATTTTAGATTCTATATTTGGAACTCCTGTTTTATCCATCCAGCTATATCCTGCTCCTGTTGCTGCACTCCAAATATCTGATGATTTTGATCCTACAGCATTATGCATTCCAACTGTTCTTGAATCTCCAATAAATATTCTCTTTTGAATGATTGATTCTCCAGTATGTGTCTTACTATATTGTTGATCATTAACAGTTCCAGAAGATGATTTACTTGTTCCTTTAACTGTTACTGTACATGTTGCTGTTTTATTACTTCCATCTGTTGTAGTTGCAGTTATTACAGCAGTTCCAGCCGTTTTACCTTTTACTACACCTTTTGGACTAACAATAGCTACATTTCTATTACTACTTGTCCATTTAACAGATTTTTTACTAGCATTAGTTGGTATATATAATACTTTTAAAGTTTTAGATTTACCTGCTTTAAGAGATATTTTATTATCAATTATAATACTAGTTACTAATACTTTATTAACTATTGTTACTTTACATGTTGCTGCTTTTTTACTTCCATCTGTTGTTTGTGCTGTAATAGTTACTGTTCCTTTTTTCAATCCTTTTACTGTACCATTAGAATCTACAGAAGCAATCGAACTATTACTACTTACCCATTTTAATTTTTTACTAGTAACATTTCCTGGTGCAAATGATACAGTCAATTTAGTTGTTTGTTTCTTTCCTAGGGAAACATTTGATTGATTGATCTTAATTGATGTTGCTTTTATAGTTTTATCATTTCCATTATTTGGTGTACTACCTTCATTATTTACTGTAACTTCACATGTTGCATTTGTCTTGTTTTCATCTATTGCAAAAGCATAAATAATTGCTTTACCTTTCTTTAATCCTGTAATAGTACCATCTTTAGATACTGAAACTATATTTGGTTTACTACTTGACCATTTTAATCTCTTATCAGTTGCATTTTCTGGATTGATATTCTTAACTTCAACTTTAGAAGTTTCACCAACTTTTATAGTTTTTTTAGTTTCTTTAAATTTAATTGAAGATACTTTTACAAAATCAACATCAACTCTTACCATTGCTACTTCTTTTTTATCTGCTGTATTTTTATTACCACCATTAAATAATAGATAAACAAATGTTTTACCACTTCCAACAGCAGTAATTTTACCTTTACTATTTACTTTAGCAACACTTGGTTTTACACTATACCATTCTAATTGACTTGATGGTATCTTTTTAGGATTAGATGTAATCTTAACAGTTTCACTTTTTCCAACAGATAATTTGATTACTGTTTTGTTTAGTTTTATATTTACATTTTTATTTATTGATGGAGTTTTTGTTATTTGAGTTCCATCTTTAGAAACAGTTACTGCTATATTAGCAGTTTTTCTACTACCATCTCTTGTATTTACAATTATAGTAGTTGCTCCCTCTTTAACTCCTGTAACAACACCCTTATTATTTACTTTAGCTATAGCCTCATCTAATGATCTATATGTTAATGTTGGTTTACTTGCATCTTTTGGAGAGATACCAATTTCTAATTGTTTTGTTTATCCAACTTTTAATCCTATGGATTTTTCTTTACTAACAATTTCTTTTATCTTTTTACCAACTTCAACTTTAACAGAAGTTTTTACTGAATCATCTAAATCTATGTAAGCAACTATATTAGTTATTCCAATACCTTTAGCAGTTACAATTCCATCTTTAGAAACTGTTGCTATTGTTGGATCAGATGAAGAATAAGTTACTTTTCCTTTAACACCATGATCTAATTCTAATTGTTCTTTATCTCCTACTTTATTTAAAGTTACTTTACTCTTTTTAAATTTTAATTCAGTTACTTTTATACTAATAGAATCTTTTAAACCACTATTATTCTTAACTGTAATAGTAGATGTACCCATCTTTTTAGCAGTTATTTTACCTTTATCATTAACTGTTGCTACTTTTGTATTACTAGATACAAATGTTAATTTACCAGGATTTGATTTGTTTGGTGATAGTGATACTTCTACAGTTTTAGATTTACCAACTAATATATTACTTCCATCTCCACTTAACTTAAGTGATGTTGAAGATAAATCTTTAGCTTTTTTAACCGCAACTTTACAAGTAGTTTTTTTGCCTTCATCATTTTTTGCAGTTACTGTTACTTTACCAACTGTTTTACCAGTTAATTTTCCATTTTCATCTATTGTAGCAATCGATTTATCACTAATATAATATTTTATTTTACCAGCACTTGTTCCTTTTGGGCTTGCTATTACTTTAAGTTTAATTGATTTACCTTTTGCAACTTCATATTCTGAGTTTTCAAAATCAATTTTTAATACTTTTGAATCTGAAGTACTATTAGGATCTAAAATAGTTGAAGAACTACTCATTCCACCATTAATATTTTTTATAAAAATATCAGTTTTACTATCCTTATAATCTTCTATGTTATATCTTCCTTGTAACCAAAAAACAAACTCTCCATCTTCATCTACTAATGGTCTGATAATTCTATTTGCATAATTACCGTTATAAGAAAAGTCTAGTTCATTAATTGTTTCTCTTTTAACATATGAACTACCATCAAATTTAAATAAATCTAAATGATCTACACCTTTGTTAGTAGCCGCATCATATGTTCCATATGCTGCTACAAAGTTTTGAGAGTCATCAAATGAAATTCCTCCAAAATATTTTTTCCAAAATTTGTATGAATCACTAACTACTTTTTGACTAGTACCATTTCTATAAATATAGTAATTTGCTGTTGATCCTATATTAGGTCTTAATATTGTACCATCACTTCCAACAGCAATTGTTCCAGAATGTTGTGCATATGCAAATACTACATTATTCGGATCTGTTACAGCAACATCAAATAATCTATTTGTTATAGTATCCGAACAATTTACTATAGTATTAAATGAACTAGATGGTAACCCTTTCATATTTAAATCATTTATATTTCCAACTACAGAGGAGTTATCTGAGTTTAATACTTTTCCAGTACTTAAATTAATAAATCCCATTCTTATATTTGTATCTGGATAAACAGGATTAGATTGCATTACCATTCTTATGACATTTGGGTTCTTTGTCTTAGCAAAATAAACATAATATTGATCAGATCTACCTTTATAATTACCATAATCATAATTATTATAAATAATTTTTGTTTCTTTAGACCAATTTTTAAAATCTTTACTGGTTCTCATTACCCAGCTATTAGTATTCATTCTATAGAATAGATAATAAGTTCCATTACAATAAAGTACTTGAGAATAAGTTGTTTTACCAGCACTATTTAGTACTATTTCATTATTAAAACTAGATATATCTCCTGTATTAGTTGATATTCTAATATGTATTTTTTTATCTGAATTATGTCCTCCACTATAAATTGCTGCAATATGTCCATCTTTTAGAACAACAACACTAGCAGTATTATGATCATCAACATCAGATGTTTGAGCAATATAAGTTTGAGTAAAACTCATAGTACCTTTGTTATATTTACCTACACCTTTATAACCTCTACTATTAGTAAAACCAAAATATATATCATCACCATAATTAGCTGTTAAAGGAGTATTCCACCAAGAATACATAACATCTTCATTACTATTAACTTTCTGATTTATATTCCATGAATCTGCTTTTACATTAAAAAAAGAAAAAAGCATAATAAAGGAAATAAAAAATACAAATATTTTCTTTCTCATAAAACACCTATCCTATTCTATAGAAATTATATCATATTAATAATTAAAAAGATATAAAAAAAAGAATTATATTTCTATAATTCTACATTATGATAAACATTTTGAACATCTTCTATTTCATCAAGCATATTCATAAGTTTATTAAACAATTCTAAATCTTCACCCTCTAATTTTACTTTATCTAAAGCAACCATACTTACTTCATCTAAATCTATATCAAAATTAGCAGCAGTCAAAGCTTTTTTTACATTATTATATTCCTTAGCATCTGCAGTTATAACTACCTCATCTTCTTCAGTTTCAATATCTTTTACGTCTACTCCTGCATCCATTAATGCTTCAAATACTTCTTCTTCAGTTTTACCTTTAACAGAAAATATAGCTAAATTCTCATAAAAATGAGTAACTGAATTAGTAACTCCTAATTTACCATTACATTTAGTAAAAGCAGGTCTTACAAATCCAACAGTTCTATTTACATTATCTGTTAAGCAATCTACTATAACAGTTGATGCTCCTGGTCCAAAACCTTCATATCTAAGTGATTGATAATCTTCATTAACTCCACTATTAACTTTATCAATTGCTCTATTAATAATATCACTTGGAACTTGATTCTTTTTAGCTTTATCAACTAAACTTTTTAATTTATCATTTGATTCAATATTAGTTCCACCTGATTTAGCTGCGATATAAATTTCTTTTGCAAAGTTAGAATAAATCTTTGCTTTTGCTGCACCATTCTTTTGGATAGCAGCTTTTCTTACTTCATAAGCTCTTCCCATATTATCACCTTTTCCGAATATATTTTACTATATTAGACAAAAAAATACAACCTCTTTATAAAATATGATATAATTAAAATGGTGATGGTATGTTAGGAACAATAGTAGGAAAAAGTATAACTAAAATAGAAAAGATATTTAAATTTAATGCTTCTTCTTTTCCAGGTAAAGTAGTATTAAAATTATTTCCAGAATATTTAAGAAAAATTAAATACCCAGAAAATATAATTATGGTCACAGGTTCATCTGGTAAAGGAAGCACTGTAAAACTAATAAAAGAAATACTAGAAAAAAATAATATGAAAGTATGTAGTAACGACGAAGGATCTAATCTACTTTTTGGTGTAGCAACTGCAATAGCAAATTCAGTTAAAGGAAGAAAATTAGATGCAGATGCTCTTGTTCTTGAAGTAGATGAAAGATATCTAAAACTAGTTACTAAACACATTAAACCTAAATATTTATTAGTAAATAATATTACTAGAGATCAACCTCCAAGACAAGGTTCATTTGATATAGTATTTAATGAATTATTAAAAGGTTTTGATGATAATATGACACTTGTTATAAATGGTGATGATCCAATTTTAAGAAAGTTTTCTTTATTCTTTAAAGGAAATATAGTTTATTATGGAATAGATAAAACTAAATATAGTTTTAAAGAAATGGATGATATTAAAGATTATGAATACTGTCCTAAATGTCATAATAAATTAGAATATAAATATTATCATTATGGATCAGTTGGTGATTATAATTGCCCTAAATGTGATTTTAAAAGGGATAATATAAAGAATTCAATTACTAAAGTAGATTATAAAAATAATGAAATAACAATTAATAAAGAGATAAAAATAAAAACTAACAATTACATATTATTTAATTTATATAACATTATCTCTTCTTATACTCTAACTAATTTATTAGAGATACCAAATGATGTTATAGTAGAAACAATAAACAATTCTAAGATAAATGAAAAAATATTTAATGAATTTGAAGTAAATGATAGAAAATATACTATTTTAAATTGCAAAGCAGAGAATAATGCTACTTATAACCTATCTTTAATATATACCGCAATGGATACTAATAAAAAGACCATAGTACTAGGTTTAAGAGAAATAAGTAGAAGATATAAGCATTTTGATTTATCTTGGTTATATGACATTTATTTTGAATTATTAAATACATGTAATGTAGATAAAGTAATATGTGCAGGACCATATGCATACGATATTGCAACTAGAATTAAATATGCTGATTTTAATGAAGAAAATATAATAATATTAGATGATTTAACTAACATCAAAGAAACAATTGAAAATGAAACAAACGGAAATATATATGCAATATTAAACTTTGATTATGTTAAACCATTTATAGACAAAGTAAAGGAGGAAGAAGTTAAATGAAAATAATTATTGGACACCTTTACTATGATTTGTTAAATCTATATGGAGATTCAGGAAATATAAAAGCTTTAAAATATCATTTAGAAGAACAAGGCATTGATGTTGAAATAAGAAATATTAGTGTGGGAGAAAAAAAAGATTTTAAAGATATAGACTTATTATATATAGGTAGTGGTACTAATGATAATACTTTAGTAGCTTTAGAAGATTTAAAAAAAGATAAAAAAGATTTAGAAAAATACATTAAAGATAAAAAATTCATTTTATCTACAGGTAATTCTATAGAAATATTTGGTAACTACATTCTATTATCTAAACAAAAAATAAAAACATTAGGAGTATTAGATTATGTATGTATGAAAGAAAAAAGAATAGTAAAAGATGTTAATACTACTACAAATCTAATAGATGATAAAATAATTGGATTTGAAAATCATGATGGAAAAGTACTAACATTTGATGATGATATAATTAAAATAGATAATTTCTATGGATCATATATTATAGGTCCCCTACTTGTTAGAAATCCAAAATTTTGCTCATACTTTATTAAAGAATTAATAACAAGTAAAGATAAAGATTTTGAGTTTAAAACAGAAAACTATGATTTAGATATTAAAGCTTATAATAAAGCAACTAAATAAAAAGATATTAATTTTCATTAATATCTTTTTTTAATTTTAATGATTTATTATGAAGTTTTTCTAATTCTAACCCAACTCCTAAATAAAATAACATACAAAAAGCTAATACACATCCACTTGTTTTTATGTTAAAATCACCTTGTAAAGCATTCCCAGTAGACAAACAGTTTTCTACACCCTCTATAATCGTAAATCCTTCTGCCACTAATGAATTAGCTCCTAAAAGAAATCCCATTACATTATAATATTTAATTTCTTTCTTTAATTCTATTAATAACTCTTTTTTTTCTTCTAGTGATAATTCTACAAAATTATCTTTTTTCATATTAACAACCCCCACTATTTTTTTATTCCTTAATACTCTTTTCTAATTTTTTAATTATATTTTTACTATCCTCAACTACAAAACCTTGTGATATTGAAAGACATGTGTTAGCAAGCACTACCGCACTTACTAATAAAGTATATTTTAAATCTAGTTCATGTGAACTATCTTTTAAATAGTATAATATTTCTTTATATATGTAATATATTTCTAAAGATAAAGCACTCCCACCACTTATTATTTCAGCTACATTTGATAATAACATACTTCTATTAAACTTATTAAGCATGTCAATTTTTTCATCTAAAGACATATTCTCTATTTCAGAATCAATTATATTTTCTTTCGAACTTATATTATTAGTTTTAAAAATCATTATTTATTCTCTCTAATTGAACTAATATTAAAATTTTCTCTATTAGAATTATATTTGTTATTAATTTTATTAAAGCATAATAATATTAAAATTATACATAAAAGAATAACTATTAAATTAACAACAAATCTAATTGGATTAAATGCAGTGTTTTTATTACTATTATTTAACTTGTTAGGTTTTAAAACTGTACCACAATGTACACATATAACAGAATCTCTTGCAATTATATTTTTACACTTATAACACTTTTTAAAATTATTAACATCATAATTATCTTTCTTAATTACATAATCTTCTTTTACTTGTTCTGCAACTACTTTTCTATCTTCATTTTTAATAGTCTTTTCTTTTGTAAAATCATAGAATTCGATTATATTCTTGTCTTTATCATAATTCTTAAATTTAACTATTTTTTCAGTTACTGAACCATTATAAAAAACTGCTTTTAAATCTTGTCCATTTAATAAATCGTTTATTATATTGTTTTCATTAAATGAATATTTAGAAGTATCTTCATAAGTCTTGCTAGATATCTTATCTAGTACTCTTTCATTTCTTACTTCTTCTTCATCATCTATTCTAAAATAACTGATTAAAGATTTTATAAATAATAAGAATACTCCTAGAGCTAAACAAAAAATACCTATATTTCTATATCTAACTAATGTCACTTCCATTAATTCAGTTACTTTACTTGCACCTTTAATAGTAAATAAATATTTAAAGTATAGAACAAATGACCCTACTGCTATTGCAAAAGGGATAAAAATAATAAAATTAATTAGCTTCTTTTTCTTCATGTTCACACCCCACAATTAGCCATATATTTTAGCATAATTCAAAAAAAAAAGCAAACACTATACGCTTGTAATGTTTACCTTAATTTTTTTATTATCTTTTAAGTAAGAACTAGCTTGTAATATAGTTCTGATAGAATTAATTATCTTTCCAGATTTACCTATTAAAGCTCCAGCTTCGTCTTCACTTACAACAATTTCAATTGTAATTTCGTTTTCTTCAGTATCAAATTCTTTAACACTAACAGAATCAGAATCTTTTACTAAAGATTTTACTATCATTTCAGTTAATTCTACTAAAGACATAATTATTTACCTCTTTTAACTTGTGCAAATTTTTCCATAATTCCTGCTTTAGATAATAAATTTCTAGCAGTATCAGTAGGAATAGCACCATTTCCTAACCATTTTAAAGTTTCTTCTTCTTTAATTTCTACTTTTCCATCTAATGGATTATAAGTTCCTAAATTTTCAATAAATTTTCCATCTCTAGGACTTCTAGAATCAGCAGCAACTAATCTATAAAATGGTCTTTTTTTAGCACCCATTCTTTTTAATCTAATTTTAACAGCCATGATTTCCCTCCTTTAAATACAAATAAATTATACAGCAAAAAAAATATAATGTCAACCTTTTGTGTTGACATTATATTTTTATTTTAAAGTACAAGAATAACCTTGTTTTTCTAATTCAGTTTTAGTTGCTGATGGTGAACCAGTTAAACTTGAACTACTAAGTTTTGAAATATCAATTCCTGATTTAATTACAATATTCTTACCATTAGTAGTTTGTTTACAATCTACTAAAGTAAATTGACTACTCATAGCAGATGTAACTGTTTTACAGAAATCTTGTTTAGAAACAGTTTCTACATATGTATCAGAATATTTTGAATAATCCATATCATACTTTAAGCCCATGCTTTTAACTTTATTACCAGCAAAATTAGCATTAATTTCAACATTTATATTACTAACTTTTTGTGAACAAACAAGAGTACTTGGTTTATTTCCACAACCAGTTAATACAAATACTGTACCTAATACTAAAACTAAAGATAATATTTTCTTCTTCATAACTTCCTCCTAAATAATAGGATACCAAAAAACAAGAATAAATACAATATAAAAAAGCTTACTTTACTATATTTATATAAAATCTTCTTCTATTTCTTGTTCTATTTGATCATTTATATCTTTATCCAATTTATCATCAAATATCTGCCAATCATCATCATCATCTTCAGTAAGAATTTTAACTTTAGTATCTCCTACTACTTCTATACCTATTTCTTTTTCTATTTCAAACTCGATAGTATTTCCATTTATTACAGCATTTACACATTCAGGTTGTTTTAGCGTTTTAACTATTATTTCAGCATTATCTAAATCCGCATCTATTTTTGACTTTATATTAATTTCATCTGAATAACTAATAGTATCATTTATAACATTTGTCTTAGTATTATTATCTGATGAATACCATATATTAACATCAAATGAACCATTTACAATAGCGTCATCACCCTTTAATATACCCTTAAACTTATTGTTTATAATCCAGCATCCTAATATAGTAGAAGGTTTTATTTCACTATTTAGATTATATTTATTTTTAAAATACTTCTTCCCTTTACCTATAACTGCTTTAGTTACTATTTCTCTATATTTAGACATATAATCACCTCTAATAAAAGTATATGCATAAATAAAAAAATAGTGTCTATTTAAAACACTATTTTATATCTAATTTAATATCTTGTAGTCCAAAGTCTAGATTTAATTTAACTGAATATGTATTAGATTTATCTTTAACTCTAAAACTAACTTCTTCTATGTCATTTTTATTAGCAACTAAATTTATAGTAGTATACTTTTCTAAATCATTATTCTTTGAATTATCATATATTAAAGAAAATGCATCTTCAGACTTCATCTTAGTCTTAAAATATTCTTTATCTACTGATACTTTAGTTCTAGTAAGTTTTTTTATTTTACTAAAGAAACCAGTGTAATTAATCTTAAACTTTTTAACATCATTAACATCATTTATCTCTTTGATAATATAATTATTTTTTTCTTTATAATAATATTTATTCTTATCTAAATAACTAATATTTTCTCTAATCAATGTACCATTTTCATATAATATTTCTGAAAATCTATATAAATTATTTTTCTTTTCTTCTATATATATTATCTTAGTACTACCACTATTATTTTCATTAACGTAATCATTTGTTAAAGTTAATTTAATCTTATATTCATTTGTATTATTTATTGTATTATTTACTTGTTCATTTATTAATGATGTTCTATTAATAAATATAATAAGAAAAACAACTATTAATACAATAAAGAATATTAATAATAATTTCTTTTTCATATTATATAGTCATTAATTCTTTTTCTTTTTCTGATGCTATTTCTTCAACTTTTTTATTATATTCATTAATTAAATCTTGAACTTCATTTAATGATCTTTTTTCTTCATCTTCATTTAATTCTAATTTTTTAATATCATCATTTGCTTCTTGTCTAACTTTTCTTAATGCAATTTTAGCATCTTCAGAAATACCTTTAGCTTGTTTAACTAATTCTCTTCTTCTATCTTCAGTAAGTTCTGGAATTGTAATAAAAATAACATCTCCTGTATTATTTGGAGTTAAACCTAAATTTGCTTCATAAATTCCCTTTTCTATATCTGATAAAGCACTTTTATCAAATGGTTTAACTTGTAATTTTCTTGCTTCTGGTACAGATATGTTTGCAAGTTGATTAAGAGGTGTTAAAGCACCATAATATTCTACTTTAACTGAATCAAGCATAGAAGGATTAGCTCTTCCTGCTCTTATATTAGTTAATCTATCTTTATAAGTATCGATAGCTTTTTCCATTTCTTCTTCTGCGATTAATAAAATATCATCCATATTATTCTTCCTTTCATATCTATAATAATTTTACTACATATAAAACATATTTTCAATAAAAAAGATAAGAGTTTAACTCTTATCCATTTATTTGTTTAGCTACTTCTTCAGCAAAGTTTTCTTCTTTCTTTTCAATACCTTCACCAACTTCAAATCTAACCATATCTTTTAAAGTTGAGTTATTATTTTTAAGATAAGTTCCAACTGTTACATCTGGATTCTTAACGAATTCTTGTTCAGTAATAACTATATCTTTATAGTATTTATTAATTCTTCCTTGAACCATTTTTTCAGCTATATCAGCAGGTTTTCCTTCATTAATAGCTTGTTCTTTAAGAACTTTACTTTCTTCTTCAATAACTGATCCAGGTACTGAATCTCTATCTACATATTTAGGATTCATAGCTGCTAAATGCATAGCTACATCAGCTGCTACTGTTTCATCAGATCCTTCAACTAATGTTAAAGCAGATATTTTTCCTCCCATATGAATATATTTACCAAATACTTCATTATCTGATTTAGTAACTAAACTAAATCTTCTTAAACTGATTTTTTCTCCCATAGTAGCAGTAACATTAATAATATCATCATTTAATGTTCCTTCATCAGTTTTAAGTGCTAATGCTTCTTCTACTGTTTTAGCATCGCTAGCAATGATAGTCTTAGCAATTTTTTCTAATAAACCAGTAAATTTTTCATTAGCAGAAACAAAGTCAGTTTCACAGTTTAATTCAACTATAACAGCTTTATTTCCTTCAACCATTACTGTACTTGATCCTTCAGCAGCAATTCTATCTGCTTTTTTAGCTGCTTTACTGATTCCTTTTTCTCTTAACCATTTTACAGCTTCATCCATATCTTCATTTGAAGCTTCTAATGCTTTTTTACAATCCATTAATCCAGCATTAGTCATATCTTTTAATTTTTTAATTAAACTTGCATCCATGTTCATTATCCCTTTCTATTTTAAAGCATCAATTAATTCAGCTTTTTTTAATTTACTATAACCTTCAACACCCTTAGCTTTAGCCATTTCTTTTAATTCAGCTACTGTCTTAGTAGATAAATCAACTTTTTCTTCTTTTTTAGTAGTTTTCTTAGTTTCTTTCTTTTCTACTTTTTCTTCTTTTTTAACTTCTTTCTTAGCTGGTTTCTTTTCTTCAGTTTTTTCTACTTTTTCTTCAACTGGTTTAGCTTCAGTTTTTAATTCTTTTTCTTCTTTAACTTCTTTTTTACTTTCTTGTGCTTTATCTTCTTCAGTTATATAATCTACCATTTCTTTTCCTGATGCTTCAGCAATAGCATTAGCAAGTACACCTAAAACTACTTTAATTGCTCTAACTGCATCATCGTTACCTGGAATTGGATAATCTAAATCATCTGGATCACAATTAGTATCAACAATACCGAATACTGGAATACCTAATTTATGTGCTTCTCTAATAGCATTATATTCTTTCTTAGGATCAACAATAATCATTGCATCTGGTATTTTTTTCATATCTCTAACACCAACGAAATAAGTTAATAATCTATCATATTCTTTTTTGATTTTTAATACTTCTTTCTTTGGTAATACATCAAAAGTACCATTTTCTTCCATCTTTTCGATTTGATCTAATCTGTTAATTCTTCTTCTGATAGTTCTGAAGTTAGTTAAAGTACCACCTAACCATCTTTCAGTTATATAATAACTATCTGTTCTTGTTGCTTCTTCCATAGTTGCTTCTTGTGCTTGTTTCTTTGTACCAACAAAGATAACTTTTCCACCGTCTTCTACGATTTTCTTTAAAGCTGAATAAGCTTTTTCAATTTGATCTACAGTCTTTTGTAAATCTATAATATATATATCATCTCTTGATGTATATATAAATTCTTTCATTTTTGGATTCCATCTTTTTGTTTGATGACCAAAATGAACACCTGCTTCTAATAAATAGCTCATTGAAACTACTGACATAAAAAATTCCTCCTTTTGTTTCATCTTCCAAATATCTCTTCTTTACTCCCCACTATTACTAGCACTCGGTTCATAAATCAATATTTGTGCATTTTTTTATAAAAAGCAAACATATTATAGCATATGAGCATGTCTTTTACAATACTTTTCCCGTTATTTTACAAAGAAAAAAAGAAGATACTAATCTTCTTTTGTTAACATGTAAGTCTTAAAATTTCTTCTCTTTTTATAATCAAAATCTGTTTCATTTTTATAATTCAAAATATCATTTAAAGTATTCTTTAAATCAGAATATTCTGAAATAATTTTTTCTTTTTGTCTATTATAAAATACATTGCCATATCCTAATTCACAATTAACTAATTCTTTAATCATCCTTTGATTCAATAAATATATGTAATCTGGTGTTCCTGTTAAATGCAAATCATAATCGCCATGTAATCTTACTCTATCATCATAATATTTTTCTTCTATTCCAGCACTTAATATTCTATTTATTCTTTTAGAATCACAATTTTCTAGTTTACTACATATATTTTTAATATCTGAAAAAGTTTCTGGAGATAAACCATTTTTATATTCTATTTTTGAAGCAATTAATGGTAAATCATTTTTTCTTGTTATTTTAACAAATTCTTTTTGAAGAATACTATTTAATATATATTCTATTTTTGCTAATCCTGATAAATTATTATCACCATATTTACTAATATAATCAGTTGTTATTTTTCTAAGATTCTTATATATTTCTTCATTTCTAGAATAATCTAATATACTTTCTACTTTTATTCTACTTCTATAAATTTTGAAATCTTTGATTTTTCTATCATTATCTAAAATTATTTCATATGTAAAAGCAGATACTTCATCTCCTTCTCTAAATTTTAAGTAAGATAATATATCATTTTTTACTTTCTTATTTCTTATCATAGAATTATAAAAATAATGATCTAACGCATCTCCTTCTTTTACTAAATTAGATAAATCTGCTGTATGTATTTTTAATGATTTAACACCTTTACCTTCTGTATAAGAATAACAAGTATATGGATCATTAAGTAAAAATGTGCACTCATCTGTTAAATCTATTTCAGATGGTCTTTTAGAATGTTTGTAATCTAAGAAGAAAATATCTTTAATATTTGCATCAAACATTGTTTTATCAACATTTTTTAAATAGTTTTTTTCTTTAATAACATTTTCTAATTTTAAATCAACAATTTCATTTATCGCATAATTTTGTTTCTTAGAACTAATATCTAATTCTGTAACTTCAGTTATATAATTATTAATTATTCTTTCTATTTCTTTTTTATCTTCATACGATAGATATAAACTATTACAATTAGCAAATAATCTATATACTTCTTTAATAAAATCTACGTTATAATAATATTTATGATTTTCTAATATCATTTTATAGTTATTAATATAAAGCATTAATATATATACTAATATACTTTTTTTATTATTTCTAATATTAACTATTTGAGGAAATTCTTCTGCTAATTTTTTAATAACAGGATAATTTTCTTTATCATTTAATAATCTAATAACAATATCAAATTTATAATCATGAGGTTCTTCCTCTTTTGTATCCATTAATACATTAAATTCTAAGTATTTTTTTAATAAAGAAGAACAAGTATTTAATATTATTCTTTCTTCACTATCGGGTTTAGTATTACTCTTTCTATATTTAATAGAATCTACTACACTATAAAGTAATTCATTTAATTCTTCATTAGATTCTTCACTTATAATTCTTTTCATAATTAATAATAGATTTTTTATCAAAGTATTATCAATATGTCCTTCTCTAATATTATCTCTATAAGTAGAAACTAATTCTATTAAATTAGCAGTATTAAAATCACCATAAGAAAAACTCTTTTCAATTATTTCTTTGTTATTTTGAAGTTTTCTTTTCTTAAAATCTCTTTCTTTCTTTTTAATATTTTTTATCTTACTTTGAGTAATTCTATATTTATCATTAATTAAAGTCATAAAACTATTAATTTCTTTTATAGATTTTTTACTTTCTAACTTATTCTCACTTACATATACAAAAAATGGTCTATATATCTTTTTTATTCTTTTTAATAATTCATATTTACGATTTAAATCATCACATTTTTTCAATTCACATACTAGATTATATACATCCATATTATATTTATAATCATATTTATTTAACATATATGAATAGTTTTCATATTTACTTCCTTCTAAGTTAAGTAATGCATCTACTTCTTTTTGTAATAACTTTAGTTTCTTTTTTGTACTAGACATTTTTGACTTATCTAAATATCTTGAAAACTTATCATACTTTTTCAAACTATAAATAATAGTTTTTTGATATTCTAATTCTAACTTTCTTAATTCATTTAATAAATATGATTTAAATTCTTCTTCCGACATAAAGTCTTTTTTATTAACAATATTAGTAACAAATTTCATAATATCCCCCTAATCTAGTTTAAATACTTTTTTCTTTGGTACTCTTTTATATTCATACGTTGTCTTATTCTTAGCTAATTTACCATCTGTAACATATTTAACATCACCATATTCTACACTCATATCATCATTTGGTTTTAAATAATATAAATGAGCAAAACCTTTTTCATCTATATATACTCTTACTACTAAGTAGTTATATTCATCTTTTAATTCTTTCATTTTTTGAAATTCATTTTGAGTCATATAAAAATTATCTTTTTCTGATTCAAATTTTTTAGAGTCAGTAGCTTTTACTTCAAGTATTAATTCTTCTTCATTTTCATCAAAGGATGTTTGATCAAATCCAAAATGATCACCTATATCTCTAGCAACCCATATTGTTCTATCTGCTAAATCTTCTCTATCAATTCTATTTAATTCTTGTTTTGAAAATTCATATGAACATAATTCACCATATATACCTAGTTCTTTAGTAAAATTCTTTGCTTTATTTTTAATTACTATGTAATTATTCTTTATTTGCTGTTTTGATGGATATTTATCATTTCTTATTTTTAATTTATTAAACTCGTCAAAATTAAATTTTTCTTCTGTTATAAACTGATTTATATTTTTAAAGAATTCATTTCTATTATTCAAATCTGCATATAAACTAGAGCTCTTTATAAATTCATAAAATGTAGAAAATGGCTCAGTTAAACCAACAAGACTAGACCAATAAGTAACAGCTTGATTAAGATTACTATTATATAACGTACGGTAAATATTTAGTCTTCGCTCTTGTTTTTTAAAATCTTCTCTAGATAAAATTTTCTCAAGTAAAAGGATATCTTTTTCTGATTCAAGTAATTTCTTATATAAATAATCTCTAAAAATGCTTAGATCATTTGATGTTGGATCATTCTCAATAAAAGTCTTTAATTTATTCATGCCTAACCCATTTTTCATTGAATATTCACCATCAAAAAAATTAATTAATTTATTAATATCGGCATTATTAGAAACTTGACTCATAGAATCCCCCATAACATAGTTTTATACTAACATATAAAAGAAAAAAAGTAAATAAATACTTTTTTAAAAATTACTAGGATTTATATCAAAATCTACTTTAATTTTACTATTATTTTCTGTTAACATTTTTACTTCGTTTAACAATTTAATTATGTTCTCTTTATCTCTATATTTTATAATTATTTCAAAGTAATAAATATTATTAATTTTAGATAAGGATGAGGCAGATGGTCCTAGAACTATCTCTTTATCAACTTTTTTTCTTAAATAATCCCCAATCTTACTAGCTTCATTAATTGAATACTTATATTCTTTACCCCCTACTTTTATTAACGCTATAAAAGAATATGGTGGATAATATAATTTTTTTCTTATTTTTATTTCTTCATCATAAAATTTTTCATAATCATGTGACTTAGATAATTTAATAGAATAATTATCTGGATTATATGTTTGTATAATTACTTTACCTGGTATAGATGATCTACCTGCTCTTCCTGATACTTGTGATAGTAGATCATAAGTTCTTTCATTACTTCTAAAATCTGGTAAATTAAGAATAGTATCAGCATTTATTACTCCAACTAAAGTTACTAATGGAAAATCCAATCCTTTTGCAATCATTTGAGTACCTACTAATATATCTGCTTCATGATTATTAAATTTATCTATAATAGTCTTATGAGATCCTTTTTTAGATGTAGTATCTATATCCATTCTAAGTACTCTTGCATTTGGAAATAATCTAGATATTTCTTCTTCTATTTTCTCAGTACCATAACCCATTAACTTAAGACTATCTTTCATGCAGTTTTTACATATATGATTATTCTTTTCTGCATATCCACAATAATGGCATCTATTCATATCACTAGTCTTATGATAAGTAAGAGTAATATCACAATGAGGACACTTTAAAACTTCACCACATTCTTCACACATTAAATATGTAGAATATCCTCTTTTATTTAAAAGCAACATTATTTGTTCATTTTTATTTAATCTATCTTCTATATTAAGTAATAATTCTTTAGAAAATATCTTATTACCTTTTCTTATCTCCTTAGACATATCCACTACATTTACAAGTGGTAGTGTTGCATTATTTGCTCTATGTTTTAATTTTACTAATTCATAATACCCTTTTTTAGCTCTTGCAAAGCTTTCTATAGTTGGAGTTGCAGAGCCAAGTACTACTTTAGCATTATGAGTTTTTCCTCTTAAAAATGCTACTTCTATAGCGTTATATCTAGGATTATGATCTTGTTTATAAGTATTAGAATGTTCTTCATCTATAATAATAATTCCAATATTTGTAAATGGTGCAAAAATAGCAGATCTTGCTCCTACTACTATCTTAACTTCTTTTCTAAGTATCTTTCTATATTCATCATACTTTTCACCATCAGATAAAGCACTATGTAGTATTGCTATACTTTCATTAAAATGTGATCTAAACCTATCTATTATTTGTGGAGTTAAACTTATTTCAGGAACTAGCATAATCGCTTCTTTATCTTGTTTTAACTGATCATCTATTAACTTCATGTATATTTCTGTTTTACCTGATCCAGTCACTCCATTAAGAAGTACTACATCTTTTTTTGAATTATTAATTTGATTATATGCTTCTACTTGATATTCATTTAATACTTTTACTTCCTTTTCATATATTTCATCTTTTAATCTATATTCTTCTTTATAGTATTTTTCTATAATACCTTTATCTATTAAAGATTTAATAGTTTGTGAAGAAAATAATCTAGATTCTAAGTCTTCTCCAAGTAAACTATTAACTATTTCTACTTGTTTTTTAGCTTTACTTGTTTTAACAAATTTAACTGCTTCATCTTCATTTACTATTCTTAAAAATCCTACTAGTTTTTCTTTAACATTATTCTTTTTAGATGCTTTATATCCTTTAGGAAGCATTGCTTGATATACCGATACTAAATTACTGACAGTCATATCACTAATCTTTTTACCAAGTTCTAATAATTCATCATTTAAAATTCTATCTTCATCTATTACATCTATTATTTCTTTTAAATCTTCTTTACCTTTTCTAACTCCTAATATAAATCCTTCAATCACCTGTTTACCAAAAGGCACTAATACTCTTTTCCCTATATCTATTTTATTAATTAGATTAGAAGGCACTAAATAAGAAAATGTTTTATCTTTTTTTCCAATATTTATTTCTACTAAAACATCTATTATCATATAAATACCTCCTTTTCTTAATTGTATCATAAAAACAAAAAAATAAGCTATTTCTAGCTTATTTTTGTCTATTTCTTGGAGCATAATCTTGAATCCAAGTTTTTCTATAATTTCCTGTTGGTTCAAAACCATCACCTGGATTTGTTCTTCCCCATTTATACTCAGTTCTAGTTGTAATAGTTCTAGTTTTATATTTGTATTGAGTTCTAGTTTTAATATTATAGATGTATTCACCTAAATCTTGTTTACTATTTACCCATTTTCCTAGATCTATATAAGTAGTCTTAGAAGTAGTCTTAGTATTTCCAGTTAAGATATATCCTTCATCAGCGTAACTATTAGTAGTCCACTTAGTATCTTTAATATATCTTTCTCTTGTTCTATGTGCATACTTATATTGTTTTATTGTTTTAATATTATAAGTATATTCTCCAAGTTTATTAATATTAGTTACCCATTTATTTAATGGTTCATAACTAATTTTAGTAGTTGTATATTTAATACCAGAATATTCATATCCAGCTGGTGGTGTTATACTTTGTGTTACTTTTTCATCAACTAAATATCTTCTTGTACGTTTATAAGCATATTTATATTGTTTTACTGTTTTCATTTCATAAGTATATTCACCTAAAGCTTCTTTACTAGTTACCCATTTACCTAATGGTTCATAACTAATCTTAGTAGTTGTATACTTTTGTCCTGAATATTCATATCCTGCTGGTGGTGTTATACTTGTAGTTTCAACAGAATCAATAAAGTATCTTGTTGGATTATTGTGTGCATATTTATATTGTTTTACTGTTTTTATATTATAAGTATATTCACCTAATTTATCTTTATTTGTTACCCATTTACCTAATGGTTCATAACTAATCTTTGTAGATGTAGCTTTTTGTCCTGAATATTCATATCCACTTGGTGGAGTAATACTATCAGTTTCTTTACTATCAGCGATATATTTGATAGTTTTTCTAACATCATAGTTATATTCAGTTTTAACAATTGTATATCCTTGATCAGTATATGGTTTTGGATCTTTAACTACTTTTTCATCTGTTGATGTTGAAGTAGTAGTCTTTGGAGTACAGTATTTATATTGATACTTATTAGAAGTACCTTTTTGATATACTCTATAATAATATACTGTTACTTTAGATTTACCATTACATGCTACTGTACATGTTTCTTCGTTACTATATAAGAATTCATACCAATAATCACCTTGATATGTAGAAAGTGCACTATATGATTTAAATGAATCCTTTACTACTCTCCATGTAGTATTAGTTTGTGTATTAGCTGGAGTTGAAGAATATCTTCTAGTACTTGTATCAGCTGGTTTACCAGAATACCAAGTAGTATCTAATGTCCAGTCATCACAAGATTCAACAGTCTTTTGAATAGTCTTTCTTACTGTATATCTCTTATCAGTTAATTTAATATCATCTGTTGGTTCTCTCTTAACTGTTGTCCATCCAGTAGGAGTCCATTCATATCTATAACCATATTTATAATGTAAATACTTAGTTGTTTTTGTTTCTATTTTCTTTTGTCCTGTATATAATGTTCTTTCTTTCCATAATTTTAATTTGTCAGTTTCTTTCTTAACTTCTGTTGTCCAATCGTTATCATATGTCCAATTATCTTTTGTACCATATCTATAATGAATATATTTAGTAGTACCTGTAGATATTTTCTTTTGTCCTGTATATAATGTTCTTTCTTTCCATAATTGACAAGTTTCAGGACCATATTCACCTGATGAAGTCTTATCTGGAGTACATGTAGTATCTGTTGTCCAGTTTTGATCATATCTCCATTTATCTTCAGTAGCATATTTTCTATGAACATAGTTAGTTGTTTTTGTTTCTATTTTCTTTTGTCCTGTATATAATGTTCTTTCTTTCGCTAACTTACAATCACCTTTACAAGTAGTTTCAGTAGTCCATTCTTTATCTTCAGTCCATTTATCTTTATAACCGTAAGCGATTTCTTCATATAAAGTTGTTCCTGTTGTAACTTTCTTTTGTCCTGTATATTGAGTTCTCTTATCAACTAATTTTCTATCAGTTGTTTCAGTTTGCTTAGTATCAGTCCAATCTCCAGTTTTCCAACTTTCATTTGTGAATACTTTCTTATATTCATATTCATAAATCCATCTTCCTCCAGTTGGAACAACTACAGAAACATTACCATCTTTATCAACTTTTGTTGTAACAGGAGTTTTAGCATCTTCAATTGCTTTTTCTTCATTTTTCTTAATTTCTGCTAAAGTACAACTTCCTGATGGACAGAAATTATAACATCCAATCTTTTCTATAATATAATTTGATTCTTTACCACAAGTTAAAGATACTTTTAATTCGTATTCTTTATCCTTCTTAGTAACCTTAACATAAGATTTTTCTGTATTACAAGCTTTACCATTCTTATCTACAAATGGAATGATTAATTTTTCATCAATCATTTCTTGTAATGTCATCTTAGTTGAATCACCAGTTTTCTCTGGCATTCTTTCAGTTGTGTAATAATCTTCTGCTGCATCTTTCATAGTCTGAATATTATTATTAAATATTGAACTATAAAATGGTGTTAAATTTGGCATTGGGAATAAATACATTAGTAAAAATATAAAAACTACTATTAATAATAATTTTACTAATAAATCCCTAATAAAACTAGAATTCTTCATATAAAAATCCCCCTTCTTTTTAAATGAAACGTGCTCTATACTAAAATAAGTCGTTAAATTTGTCAAATTTTCAGAACACTTTTAATATAATGAAAAAACAGACATTTTTAATATATATAGATCAAACGAAGAAAGTCCCCTTTTTCAATTGGCTCTATATTATATACAAAACAGAAAAAAAGTCAAATTTAGGAACAAAAAAATTAGTCTATTTCTAGACTAACTAATGTTTGACCAATATTAATATCTAATGAGTATTCTTTTACTCTTTTATCCCTTTTTAAATACTCATGAATAGCATCTTTTAATACCCATGTTCCTTTACCATGTATAATAACAATATTTTTATGTCTTAATTTAATAGAATCCTTAATGAATTCATCCACTTTTATAAGAGCATTTACTCTATCTTCACCATGAAGATCTATTGATGGTAAATTATTAGTAAATATATTCATAATTTCACTTCCTATTCCTTGGATGACATTTCAAATAAACATCTCTTAAATGTTCATTTGAAATATGAGTATAAATTTCAGTAGATGACAACGATTCATGTCCCAATAGTTCTTGAACTGCGAGCAAATCCGAACCATTATCAAGTAAATGAGTTGCAAATGTATGCCTAAACATATGAGGTGTTATATTCATTTTTATACTTGTTTTATTAATTAAACTATTAATAATTTGTTCTATTCTTCTAGAAGTAAGTTTTATTTCATTTTTTCCTACTATTAAGTATTCACTATTATTATCACCTAAATATTCTTTTCTTCCCTCTTTCATAAATAGATTTATTGAATCTAATGCAGGTTCACCAAAAGATACTATTCTCTCTTTTGATCCTTTACCAAATATCAATATAGATTTATTATTAAAATCAATATCTTTTATTTTAATATTAACAAGTTCAGATACTCTTACACCAGAACCATAAAGAATCTCTAATATTACTTTTTCTCTTTGACCTTCCTTAGTCTTAATATTTGGAATATTAAATATTTCTTCTATACCTGCATAATTAATAAATTTAGGCATTCTTTTCTCTTTTTTAGGAGATGAAACTAATAAAAATGGATTATTATCAACATAATTATTTAATACAAGAAATTTATAAAATGTTCTTAAAGAACTTAATCTTCTAGAAACACTAGTTTTTTTTAATTTTTTTTCATCTAAATATAATAAGTATGTAGTACACTTCTTATAATCCATATCTTTATATGAATACTTTTTATTATTAAGAAATTCATCATATTCTATCAAATCTTTTTCGTAATTTATTAAAGTATAATCTGAATAATTTCTTTGTACCCTTAAGTACTCAATAAATTTATTAATTAATTCATTCATAATATCACCTACAAAAAAAAGGGAAATAATCCCTATTTAAACAATTTTTTTTCATGCTTTTGCATATAATCATGTTTTTGTTCTAAATCCATTCTCTCTTGATCCATATACATATCTAATTCAGCCATTCTTTGATCAATATCATCAAATTGATCAGTTATTTTATCAAAATTAGGTTCATCAGTTAGAAAATTATCTTCTTCTTTAATAATAGGTAATTTACTATTATTAAAGAACTTACCACTAATATGTATAGATTTAACTATTTTTCTTCCTATAATCGCTAATTCTTTTTCTAATTCTAATTCATCTTTTTCTGATAATTCTTCTTTAGAATTATCATTTTTCATAAACTTAACAAATTTATACATATTTTTAAAATTATCATAATTTAATTTTCCATATTGATCTATAAAGAATAATTTTATTTTATCTTCAATTTTTTCATCTGTATATAGATTACCTACTCCATATTTTCTTTGATATTCTTCTTCTTCACTAAATGTATCTAATATATTATCTAATCTGCTTTTCATCTCTATATCATAATCGTTTGATACATTTTCATATCTTGTAATATATTCATTTAAGAAATAATGATATAAATGTATTCTATCTTGTTTTGAAATTTCTTTAAACATTTTATCTAACTTTTCTTTATCTTTTGCTATAGATACAATTCCTCTGTATCTACTATCAAAGAAAGACATTTCAGTTCCTTCAGACTCTTTAGTTGCTTTCTTTTCAACTAATACCTTATAAAATACTGGATTAATTCCTAATTTTATCAATAGAGCATCACTATTATCAAAACAAGTAGTTAAATTATCTAATTTAAGTTGTGAATTAGTAGAAAATACTTCTAATTTTCTATTATTACTATCTATAATACTAATACAATACATATGATCACCTTACAATATATGGATCTTCTTGTGTTCCTGATCCAGATTTATATAAAATATTTTTATCAACGTAAATAACTGGGTATAAAGTATTTGATTCTTCAGCTTTATCAGATACTATTTCACCATAACTAATAGTTAATATTTCAGATGTGTTATCAGCATTTGCAGTTAAAGTAAAATAATCACCATCTGTTAAAGTAAATAAATAATTGTAGTTATTACATGCTAATTTATCATTTGCAGTACAATCTTTATCAATACTTGTTCTATAATAATCATTAATAGTAATTAAACCTACTTTTAATTTTTCTTTAACAGAACATTCAGCATTATCATTAATAGTTTTATCATTAAATGATTTCTTTCCTACACAAAAATCATGACCTACTATCATATTTCTTTCTTCATCAGTAAAGAACACTTCATTTTCATCTTCATTCTTATTAGAATACAATAATCTTAAATCTTCTTTAAGTCTACTTTTAGAAAAAATATTTATACCTGAATAATCATCATCTTCAACATTAAATCTATCATCCCATTTATATGAGAATAAAGTTTTATTAACAGATAATAGTTTTAAATTATTTTCTGGTGATATTTCAAGAATTCTATATAATTTATCACCTATTTTAATATGATTATTAGGATATTCTCCTTTAAAATAATACATATTTCCTTCTTCAGAAACTGTTTCTTCACTATTTTCATTAGTTGCTTCTTCTGTTTTTGGTACTTCTTTATTTTCAACTACCACTTGATATAAACCTTCTCCTGATGTTACAATTTCTTCATTTTCTATAATATGTTGTGCAATAGTTTTTGTTTGATAATACTTACCACATTTAATGAATGGTGTATATCTATAAGAATCATTATCTGTATCTCTTTTTGTTATTTCAACATAACCTTTACATTGAACATTAGAATTTTCTACAGCAGTTAATTCTCCTATATAACTATTTGCAATTAAAGTACTTAATTGGATTTTCTTAACTTGTTCAAGTTTTATAGGTAATACTCTTTTATTATTTTCTCCATATTTTATAGCAGCACCTTGTAATTTATTTTCCATTTCTAAATAACCTGCGCTTGCATCAGTATTTTTTCCTCCACCCATTTTAGAGCATGAACTAATTACAATTACTAATACTATAAGTACTATAAGTCCTATACCTATTTTAACAATATTATCTCTAATAAAATTCATCATATTTTCATCCCTCACATATTTTGATTATATCATATTTTATATTAAAAAAGCACTAATTTACGTTATTTTACAAAAAAAAAATAAGGCTAAGCCTTATTTATTTCCATTTAACATATTAAGTAAATCAATTTTAAATTTATCTTTTTCAGCATTTTCTTTACTTATCATGACACCCTTATATGCTCCAAGTTCTGTATTATGACCTTCTAAAAGTAATGCTTCTGGTGTTATAGTCTTAAGTAAAACTATATTTTTATTAGTATATACATCATAGTGAAGAACTATTTCACCATGTACTTTAACAAATAAATCATCTGTAGGTAAAGATAATTCATAAGAAACAGTACCTTTTTCTTTATCTTCACTTACTATACATCCTAAAAAGTTACCCTCTTTCATTTCAGGATAAAAATCAAAGATTAACTTTTTGAACGCAAACATATTGTATTTTTTTACAGATCTTTCTCTTTTTTTGAATTCAGCTTCATTTAAATATTCAAAAATATAAACATCTCTCATATTATCCCTCCATTCTTGACTAAATTTGATTTGGCGCCCAAATCATAACACAAATCTAATATAAAGTCAACTTTTTCCTTATATTTTATGCCTTTCCTATTATAATTATACCATTTAAAAATGGAATAATTACATAAATATTATGTTATTTACTCCATTTTTACACTTATTTAGCATCGTACCAATTTTTTCCTTCTTCTATATCTACTACTAAAGGTACATTAAGCTTATATACATTTTCCATCTTATCTTTAACTATTTTCTTAACTTCTTCTAATTCTTCAGTTATAACATTAAATATAAGTTCATCGTGTATTTGAAGAATCATTTTACTTTTTAATTTCTTTTTATTAAATTCTTCATATATTTCTATCATAGCCTTCTTTAATATATCTGCTGCAGAACCTTGAACTGGTGTATTTTGTGCAATTCTTTCTCCTTGTTGTCTAATAATATAATTAGTATTATTAAGCTCATCTATCTTTCTCTTTCTATTCATAATAGTTAAAACATATCCATTTTTATATGCATCCTCTACTACTTTTTCATTATATTCTCGAATAGTTGGGAAAGTATCTAAATATGTATCCATAAATTCTTTCGCAGTCTTAAAATCTGTTCCTATATCTTCTGCAAGACCAAAACTACTAATTCCATAAAGAATACCAAAATTAACAGCTTTTGCTTGTCTTCTCATGTTCTTAGTAACTTTATCTTTATCAACATGAAATATATCCATTGCAGTCTTAGTATGTATATCTATTCCACTTTTAAATGCTTCAATCATATTCTTATCATTAGACATATGCGCAAATAATCTAAGTTCTATTTGAGAATAATCTGATGATATAAATACTGAATCTGATTCTGGTATAAATGCTTTTCTAATTAATTTACCTTCTTCAAAACGAATAGGTATATTTTGTAAATTAGGTTCTATTGAAGAAAGTCTTCCTGTTCTTGTTAAAGTTTGAGTATATATAGTATGAAGATGAGAATCCTCTTTTACTGCCTTTTTAATACCTTCTATATATGTACTATGTAATTTAGCAAGTGTTCTATAATCTATAATCTTTTCTACTATTGGATTTAAATCTACTATTTTATCTAGTATTTCTCTAGATGTTGAATAAGATGTTTTCTTCTTCTTAGGATATGGTATTCCTAGTTTATCAAATAACACCTCTCCTAATTGTTTAGGAGACTGAATATTAAATTCTAATCCTGCTATCTCATATATTTCTTTCTCTAAAACACTTAATCTTTCTTCTAATTTTTCTCCCATCTTATTTAGAACATCAAGATCTACTTTAACTCCTTCTATTTCCATAGATGCAAGTACTTTTGTTAAAGGCATTTCTATATTTTTAAATAAATCTATAGATTTTTCTTCTTCCATTTCTTTTATAAATTTTGATTTAGTATCATGAATAAATTTAGATTTTATTATTCCTTCTTTAGATAATAATTCATCTGTTAAATCTTTCTTCATAAGTTCTGAGAATAAAGTACATTCATATCCAAAATTAGATGATAAATACGCTGCATCATCTTTTACATTATAGTTAAGAATATATGCTGCAATCATAGAATCATATTCATAGTTATCAAATTTAATTCCATATTTATTTAAAAGTACTATATTCTTTTTAGCATCATATGTATTAACAATATGATCATTTAATATATTACTAGTTATAAATAGATCTTTATTCATGTAATAAGCATGTTTTCCATCATATATACTAACACCTAATAATTCAGCTTCATGATAATTTGTATTATCACATTCTATAAATATACTTATTTCTTTTTCTAGTTCTAATTCATTAAGATTTGTAACTATTTTTACATCTATTTCTTCTTTAGGTTCTTCTTTTACTTCTTTAACATCTTTTAAGAATGAATAGAATTCTAGATCTTCATATATTTCTCTTAAATTAGATGTTCTTTCACCTATTTTTAATTCTTCTAAAGAATAAGGAACTTCTACCTCTTTATAAATAGTGGCAATTTCTTTTGAATCAAATGCTTCTTTTTTACCATCAATTAATTTTTGTTTAGTTGCACCAGTAATCTTATCTATATTTTCATATATACCTTCAACTGATCCATATTCTTGAAGTAATTTTAATGCAGTTTTTTCTCCTATTCCTTTAACACCTGGAATATTATCTGATGGATCTCCTTGAAGACCTTTAATATCTATCATCTTAATAGGATCTAAACCATAAGTCTTCTTAAATTCTTCTTCATCCATCATAATATAATCATGAGTCTTTAATAATTTTACTTTAACATTAGGACTAATTAACTGAAGTAAATCTTTATCTGAACTTACTATTAATCCTTCATATTCAGGATCTTCATCTATCATTCTAGCATAAGTTCCTATAATATCATCTGCTTCATAATTATCTATTTCAAAGCATTTAATACCAAGAGCATTAGTTAATTCTCTACTTGGTTTAAATTGTACTTTTAAATCATCTGGTGTCTTAATTCTACCAGCTTTATATTCTTCATATTTTTCATGTCTAAAAGTTTTACCTTTATCAAAAGCCACAACCATATATTCTGGTTTTTCATCTTTAATAATCTTATTTAGCATATTAGAAAAACCATATAATGCATTAGTTGGAAAACCTTTTGAATTCTTCATTAAATTACCAGAATACGCAGTTGCATAATAACTTCTAAATAATAAATTGTTGCCATCAACTAATATAACTTTCTTCATCTAATCACCTATTTTCTCTTTATATTTTAGAATTTCTTCTAAAACAAATATATGTCCTTTATGCATTTTACCTTCATCTATTACTTTTTTTAGTTCTTCTTTAGTTAAATAATGCATACTTTCTACTTCTCTTTTATCTAATACTAAATCATTAATATCAATGTCTTTCTTTAAATAAAATATAAATCTAACAGGAAAATCTACACATATATGCCCTAAATCTATTACATTTTCATTACTTATATCTAAACCAATTTCTTCTTTAACTTCTCTTATTATAGTCTCATATGGTGTTTCACCATGATCTATATGACCACCTGTTGCAGAATAAATACTTCCTTTTTCTTTTGATGTAAGTTGCATTAAAAATTCACCTTTAGAGTTTTCTATATAAATAATTGCTACTGCAATATGTTCATCTGGACCAAAAGCATCATCTTTAGTGCCTCTTTCAACTACTTTACCCGTTATTTCACCATTACTATTATATACATCTAATAATTCCATATTATCACCTTATATATAAATTATAACATAGTTTGACCTATTTTTTATCATATTATATAATAATTATGAAAAGAGGGTTTATTATGAAAAAATGTCAATTAGATAGAAACAAAATAATTTCAATATTTGGAGAAGGATCAGAATCTATAGTTTATTCATATAAAGAAGGAGAAAACAAATATGTTGCATTAAAGTTATTTAAAGATGAATTTGTAACTCCATCTAAAAAAGAACCTATTCCATATGAAGTTTTTCAAAACAAAGAAAGAAAACTTATGTTATTAAGTAATTCTGATTTAATAGATGAAACTTCCAAACCTATTAATCTTTATTATGAGGGAGATAAATTCGTTGGATATAGTTTATATATAGATAGATTGAGAGACTTTAGTTACTATTATTCTTCATCCAAAAAAACAAAAATAGAATTATTAAAACAATTAAGAGATATAGTTGTTAAATTAAATAACAATGGTATATATATTGGAGATTTTAATACTGAAAATTTTGGAATAAGAGATGACGGATCTATTAAATTAAGAGATATAGATAATTATTCTGTTGGAGGTTTAGATTTTGATAGACCTACAAATTTAGTTAAAGAATATAAAAAGAGATGTAGTGATATTAAAAATATAGATGTATATTCATTTAATTATTTTTCACTAGGATATATTTTAGCATATGAACCTTATGCTTTAAATAAATATATTGAAGAACATGGTTTGCCTAGAAGATTAAATACTGAAGAAAATAAATTATTATTACAAGACTTAGAAAATATAGATGATAACTTTGAACCTAGATTTTTTATAGATAGTACAAAAAAAAGGATTATTTTTTAAATAATCCTTTTTACATGTCTCTAAGTTTTATATTTAACTTAGTTTCTACTGATTTAATAATATTATTAAATACTTCCATTACTTCATCATCTGTTAAAGTTCTAGTACTATCTTCAAATGTAAGATTATAAGCGATAGATTTATTACCTTCACCAATATTTTCTCCTACATATAAATCAAATACTGATATATCTGTAAGTAATCTTCCACCTGCTCTTTTTATTTCTTTAATAACATCTTCATTCTTCATACTAATAGGCATAACAAACGCTATATCCTTTTTCATATTAGGAAGTTTTGATGCTGGTTTAAACTTAATAGGTTTTGTTTTAACATCTAAATCATCTATTGATAATTCAAGTACATATATTTCATCTTTAGAAACAATTGGGTGTATTCTACCAAAGAATCCTACTTTATTCTTATCTAAATAAATATCTGCACTTATTCCAGGATGTAAGTTTTCTTCAGCACTTTCTACAAAACTATATCTATTCTTTAAACCTAAATAATCAAGTAAATTAGTAACTATTCCTTTTAAAACATAGAAATCATTTTTAACAACTTTACCTTGCCATAAATTAGAAATATAGTTTCCATATAACGCTACTGCTAAATGATTTTCTTCTTTAAAATCATCATAAAATACTTTACTAGTTTCATATATATTTATATCTTTTAATCCTCTTGATTTATTATATTTAATTACTTCAAGCATAGATGGAATCATGGTCTTTCTAAGAGCACTTCTATCTTGACTCATAGGATTTGGAACTAATACTAACTCTCTATCTTTATAAAACATATCTGCAGTCTTTTGATCTACTAATGAATAAGTTCTAGTTTCATTTAAGCCAAGACTTCTCATTCTCTTACTAACATTTTTCTTAAATCCAAAACTACGTTCAAACTTACCTTCTCTAGTTGGAAGAACAGGCATAGTATTTTTAAGATTATGATAACCATATAATCTACCTATTTCTTCCGCTATATCATTAACGTTTTCTTCTATATCTAATCTTCTTCTTGGAATAGTAGTTATGAACTTACCAGATTTTATTTCATATTCAAAATCTAATTTTTTAAGTTCTGTTTCTATATCTTTATCAGTTAATTCTAATCCTAATAAAGAGTTTACTTTTTCAGTAGTAAATTCTATTTTTTTAACTTTTTTATCTTCATTATCATATTCTGCTTTACCACTTAATACTTTACCAGAAGCATATTTTTCTAATAAGTAACATGCTCTATCTAATGCAGCATCTGTATATTCAAAATCAAGTCCTTTTTCATAACGAAGAGATGCTTCACTTCTTAAATTTAATCTTCTAGCAGTTTTTCTAATATTAGTTGGATTAAATATAGCACTTTCTATTAATACTGTCTTAGTATTTTCATCTACATCAGTATTAAGTCCACCCATAATACCAGCGATCGCAACTGTCTTTTTTCCATCAGTAATAACTATATCTTCACTAGTTAATACTCTTTCTTGTTCATCAAGTGTAGTTATTGCTTCATTATCTTTTGCTTGTCTAACAACTATTTCATTGCCTAGTTTATCTTTATCAAAGAAATGAAGTGGTTGTCCATATTCAAGCATAACATAATTAGAAATATCTACTATATTATTTATTGGTCTCATACCTGCACTTATTAATCTATTTTTAATAAATTCTGGTGATTCACCTACTACTAAATCTGTAACCATTTTAGCTTTATAATAAGTACATTTATCAGTATCTACTTTTAATGTAAACTCATCATTAATATTATCTTTTATTTCAGTATAATTAGCTTCAGGTAATTTAACTTTTTTACCTAAAATAGTACCTATTTCATATGCAAAACCAATGTGATATCTGCAGTCATTATTTTTATGTTTATGAACATCTAAATCATATAATGTATCAGATGCTCCTAAGTATTCAAATGCATCCATTCCAACAGGTGCATCCTTTGGTAGTTCATGAATACCTTTTTTATAGTTTTCTTCATTGTCTTCTTCTAAACCAAGTTCACATAATGCACAAATCATTCCCAAAGATTCTTCTCCTCTTATAGAACCTTTTTTTATTTCTCCACCAGGTAATTTAGCTCCAGGTAAAGCAACTATAACTTTAAGTCCAGCTTTTACATTAGGTGCACCGCATACTATTTGTCTAGTATCAGTACCTACATCAACTTGGCATACATGTAAATGATCTGAATCAGGATGATCAATACATTCTTTAACTTCACCTACTACTAAATTATCTATACCAGTTTTAATTACATGTTCAACATTAATACCAGCTTTAGTAACTTTATCTGCTAATTCTTCTAGATTTTCATCTTTAATATCTATATAATCTTTAACCCAGTTCATACTTATCATGTTACTTCACCTCTTTTCTATCAAAATTTTCAGTTTCTCTTAAATCATTTTCATGAATAGTTCTCATATCAGTCATATTATATTTAAGCATTGCAAGTCTAAGAGCTCCAAAACCAAATGCAAATCCTTGCCACTCATCTGGATCATATCCACACATTCTAAGTACATTTGGATGAACCATACCAGCACCACATATTGTTATCCATCCTTTAGGTTTACACATATTACAACCAGATCCATCGCAATATATACAGCTCATATCTATTTCTACAGATGGTTCAGTGAAAGGATAATAACTTGGTCTAAATCTTGTTTCAGTATCTTCTCCAAATACATGTTTAACAAATGCATCTACAGTACCTTTTAAATCACTTAGAGAAATCTTTTTATCAATAACAAGTCCTTCTATTTGATCAAATTCTTGCTCATGAGTAGGATTTATGTCTTCTCTTCTATATACTTTACCAGGGCAAATAATTCTAATAGGTTTTTCACCTTTACCATCAAGCATCGCTCTTACTTGAACTGGTGATGTTTGACTTCTAAGTAATATGTTTTCTCCTTCTAAATAATAAGTATCTTGAGCATCTCTTGCAGGATGATCTTTTGGTAAATTTAACATTTCAAAGTTATATTTATCTAGTTCTATTTCTGGTCCTTCTACTACATCATATCCTAGACTAATAAAGAAATCTTCTGCTTCTTCTAGTATTTTTTCTTCGATACATGGTGATCCTGTCTTTATTTCCATACCAGGCATAGAAATATCTACTTTTTCATTTTCCAATTTCTTATTTAATTCTTCTAATTCATATTTTTGTTTTAATGCTTCAACTTTAGACATAACATCATTTCTAAAATCTGTGATTAATTTACCAAACTCTTTCTTTTCTTCAATTGATAAATCTCTAAGACTATTAGTAAGTTCACTAACAGGTCCTTTTTTACTTAGATATTTAACTTTTAATTCATTAAGAGTATCAAGATTTTTTACTTCTTTTATTTTTTCTTCAATTTCTTTTTGTAATAAAGTAATTTTTTCTTTCATATTATCCTTCCTTTCAAATAAAAAAATCTATAAATGTAAGGACCCTTTAGGCGGTACCACCTTACTTTATAGATTTACTATACTCTCTTATTTTTAACGCAAATTACACGCTATAACTTTCATTATAGAACCTAGAGAATGAATTCATATACTGTTACTTGTTAGTTTCCACCATTCCTAACTCTCTATTAAGCACTTTTTATACTACTACTTTCTCATCAACGTTTATGCCAAAATTATAACATATTATTTATCTAAAAACAAGCACTTGATTAATAATAATTGTTTATGATAAAATGTAATCAATGAAGGAAACTTCATATAATAAAAAGGAACATTCACTAACCTGAATGTCTACTTTTAAATTGGGAAGACATTTAAGTTATAAGCTTAAGTGTCATTTTTTTATTTCTACTATTATTAGTAATAGAAGGAATAAGATGATGGTTATCAGTTTTAAAACCTTACAAACGTATACACGTTTCTTCATCATATCACCTCCTTCCTTTTAGAATGAAGGTAGACACTTAAGTTTTGAATATTCCAATAATAATATTCTCCGTTTAGTTTAAATACTCCCCTTTTTTCATTGAAATAATTATTCTTATATGGTAATATGTATGTAATGAAGGAAACTTCATATAATAAAAAAGGGAACATTCACTAACCTGAATGTCTACCTTTAATGGTTGGGACATTTAAGCTATAAGCTTAAGTGTCATTTTTTTATTTCTACTATTATTAGTAATAGAAGGAATAAGATGATGGATATCAGTTTTAAAACCTTACAAACGTATACACGTTTCTTCATCATATCACCTCCTTCCTTTTAGAATGAAGGTAGACACTTAAGTTTTGAATATTCCAATAATATTATTCTCCGTTTATAACGAAAAATCCCCTAATTAAACGCAAGTTCCACGTCTAAATCATCATCTATATACGCCAAATATAAAAATATTATTCCACTTAATAAAATAAATGTTGATCCTAGAAAAGATAATACTATCTTCTTTTGTTTTTCTTTAGAATACTTTTCTAAATCTTTTAAACTAGAATATGAATCATAAAAGAAATAAATATACACTACTAATAAAATAGAAAAAATAACTATTAAAATCTCTCTATATTTTTCTTTAGATTTAATATTGTTATTTACAAAATAATCTTTTTCTAAATAATTAGAATAATAACTAAGACCTATTATCCCTAAATAAATAAGCCAAATAAAGTTTTCTATTTTTATTTCTTTTAACCTATCTTCTATTTCACTATTCATATTATTATTGTATAATAATCCTGTGATGTTTATGAATGAAGAAAATTTAAAAACTTATTACAATAAATTTAATGAAGATAAAAGACTTGATACAAAGCATGGTCAAATAGAATATTTAACTTCAATTAAATATATAGAAAAGTATTTAAAAAAAGAAGATAAAATTATTGATATAGGTGCAGGAACTGGTAAATACTCAAAATATTTTGCAGATAATGGTTATGATGTATTCGCAGTTGAACTATGTAAATCTAATTTAAGAGAAATAGAAAAAAAAGAAATAAAATGCATTCAAGGGAATGCGACTAATTTAAAAAAGATTAAAGATAATGAATATAATATAACCATTTTATTTGGACCTATGTATCATTTAATATCTATGGAAGAAAAAGTTAAAGCTTTAGAAGAAGCCAAAAGAATTACTAAACCTGGTGGTTATATATTTATAAGTTACTGCATGAATGAATATGCAGTTATAACACACGCATTTATAGATAATAATATAAAAGAATCTATAGATAATAATTTAATAGATTCTGAATATAAAATAACACCAAAAGATGATGATCTATATTCATTTGTTAGATTAGAAGATATTAATTATTTAAAAGATAAATGTAACTTAAAAAGAGTTAAAATACTATCTCAAGATGGACCAACTGAATATATTAAAAAAGTTATTAATAAAATGAATAATTATGAATTTAATACTTATTTTAATTATCATTTAAGTATCTGTGAAAGACCTGAATTATTAGGAGCAGGAAGACATATATTAGATATATTACAAAAATAAAAATATCACTATTGTGATATTTTTTTTATTTCTATTCCAAGAACTCCATATTTGTCTTGTTCTTCTTTTGTATAATATTCTTCCATATCTTTTGGATTAGCTTCTTCATTTTCTTTATATCCCATAGATACTTTATCAAAATGTTTATATAATTCAGTAAATGAATCATAATGATGCAAGTTTATTACTTCTACAAGTAATTTCTCACCTGTTTCTCTATTAGTAAATTCTATTTTATCATTTACTTTTAATAGTTGTCTTTTTTCATCATTTAGTCTTAATTCAATAGTTTTAGTACCATTTTTAATGCTTTCAAATGGACCATTATTTAATTTCATTTCATGCATAATTATTCCTCCAACAATTTATAAAATAATCTTTCTTTTTCTTTATTATTACTTGAATCTATAAATGTAATCTTACCAGTATTATTACTTAATAAATTCTTTTCTTTTAATACATCTTTAGTATGTTTCGCTACTCCTATACTGCCATCATAAAAAGTAACAGGACCTAATACCTTAGCTATTTCTTCTTTAATAAGAGGATAATGAGTACAACCTAGTACTACATTTTTAACTCCTTTATACTTACCTATTTTATTTTCTAAATAATTTATAATTTTATCGTTATTACCCTCTTCTATTAGATCTGCAAGACCTGAACAAGAAAGTAATATAGTATTATGATTATCATAAGTATTAAAAAGTATTTTAAATTTATCACTATTAATAGTAGCTTTTGTTGCCATTACTAATGTGCTTTCATCATTTACTGATTTATAAGCTGGTTCTATTGCAATTATAGGTACATTATATTTATTTCTTAGATATTCTTTAGATATTGCTGAAGCAGTATTACACGCAATTACTATTATCTTGCATCCCATATTAATTAATTTATTAACTATATCATCCGAAATACTAATAATTTCATCACTAGTTTTATCTCCATATGGATTATTAATAGTATCTGAGTAATATATATAATCTTCATTTGGCAAGATCTTAATTAATTCTCTTAGAACTGTTACTCCACCTATTCCAGAATCAAATACTCCTATCAAATAATCACTTCCTTATTATGGTGCTAGATGCAGGAATTGAACCCGCAACCTACTGATTACGATTCAGTTGCTCTACCAATTGAGCTAATCTAGCATATGGCTGCCCCTGTAGGATTCGAACCTACGCATGCTGGAGTCAGAGTCCAGAGCCTTACCGCTTGGCCAAGGGGCAATCATATAAATATTTTATCACAAAATTATTCTATTATTAATAAAAATATGATATAATTTTTTTGTGCTCTAGTGGCGAAATTGGTAGACGCGCCAGACTCAAAATCTGGTTCCCCTTAAAGGAGTGTCGGTTCGAGTCCGACCTGGAGCACCAATATATAAATAAAAATATCTTACATTTGTAAGATATTTTTTTATTCTACAATATAAACTGGAGTTCCTACTTCTGCCATATAATATAATGCTTCTATTTGATCATATGGCATATTTACACACCCATGTGTTGGATCATAAGTATAAATATTTCCACCAAAACTATGTCTCCATGTTGCATCATGAAGTCCATGAGAATTACCGATGAAAGCCATCCAATAATTAACTCTAGTATCATATTCATCATTTGCACCAACTAATCTGGCATTAGTAGTTTTATAATTAATATAATAACTTCCATAAGGAGTATCTCCTCCATAACCAGTTACTACTGGTGTTTGAAGTGCAATTTTACCGTGTTGATAATAAGTTAAAGTCTGTGCAGAGATTGATACTGTAATATAAGTATTTTTAAATTTTTCTTGAACAATTACTTTTATTTCTTTAGTTGATTTATTTTTACTAGAATCTTCAACTGTATATTTTTCAGTATACTCACCTATCTTAGTTACATCTACATTACTCTCTTTTTTTACTTTACTAGTTAAATCTCCATCAACGTTATCCACAGCTTTATATCCTGGAGAAACATATGTACCATTTTCATCTAAATAAACTGTTTCATCAGATTCTATAGTTAATTCTGGTGGAACATTATCAACAACCTTTATTTTTCTAATTAAAACTTTTTCTATATTTAAATAATCAATTTTTAATTTATAAGTTATTTTATAAGTACCTACTTTTTTATAATTTGGTTTTCCTTTTACTGTTACTTGCTTAGATACATCTTTCTTATATAATGTTGCGACAAATCCATCGTCTTTATATGTGTCTCCATAATTAACGACAATAACAGAGTCACCTATTAAATGAAAATCAGTAAATACTACGTTCTTCTTAAAATAGAATAAACCAACTATTACTAAAATCAAAAATAATATTATTAATTTCAATGTTAATCTTAGTTTTCTATTTTGTTCAACAAGTTTTTCAAAAGGTATCTCACTAAAATCTTTGCCCATATAATTACCCCAAATCCTTATTTATTTCCCCTTCTCGCTAATCGTATTATATCACTAAAAATAAAAATGAGAAATAGTTATTTCTCATTTTTTATTTTTTTAAATTATCTAGTTTTTCTTTCATCATTTTATAAGCCATACCAGGGTTTGCTTTACCTCTAGTTTTCTTCATAACTTGACCTATAAAATAGTCTAATGCTTTAGGATTTTCTGGATCATATGTTTCAATTGCTTTTGGATTTTCTGCTAGAACTTCATCAACAATTCCTTCTATTGATCCTTCATCAGTTATTTGCATCATACCTTCATCTTTAACTACTTGCATTGGTTCTTTTTTATCTTCTAGAACTTTATTAAATACATCTTTAGCTTGTTTACTAGATATAGTTTTATCATCAATTAATTTAATTAAATCACGAAGCATATCTGGTGTCATATATATTTCATCTATTGTTATCATATGATAATTTAAATATGATAAAATCATACCATTTACCCAGTTACATGCTTCCTTAGGATCTGTTCCTAGTTTAACTGTATCTTCAAAGAAGTCACTTATTTTCTTTTCTTTAACTAAGATATTTGAATCATATTCAGATAATCCATAATCATTCATATATCTTTTCTTACGATCATAAGCAAGTTCTGGGATAGACGCTCTTATTTCATCTAACCATTCTTTAGTTAATTTATATTTAGGAATATTTGGTTCAACAAAATATTTATAATCAACAGCATCTACTTTAGATCTCATACCAATAGTTGTTCCAGTCTCTTCATCCCATCTTCTAGTTTGTTGAATTACTTCAGTATCATAATTTCCTTCTTCTTTAGCTTTAATTTGTCTTTTGATTTCGTATTTAATACAATCTCTAACTCCACCAAAAGAGTTAACGTTTTTCATTTCTACTTTTGTTCCCCAGTTAGATGGATCTTCTGGATCTAAACTTTCATCCATAATAGAAACATTAACGTCACATCTCATATGACCTTTTTTAGTATCACATTCAGAAACACCT
>Ga0129307_1000214_pt1 | contig 101207 bp, 87 predicted proteins | sample P1105metagenome_FD_94437 | JGI IMG/M metagenome (GOLD analysis project Ga0129307, IMG submission 94437) | Capybara group fecal microbial communities from Wisconsin, USA - P1105 metagenome | ecosystem: Host-associated > Mammals > Digestive system > Large intestine > Fecal | place: USA: Wisconsin... | reverse complement strand
GCGGAAAAAAAGAAGAGCCTTGCGGCTCTTGTGGGACGCCCGGAGGAGGATTTCAAAACGCAGCTCTTCCGCCTGATCGACGAACGCCGCCTTTCGGACCCCGAGGTCTATAAAAAAGCGAATATCACGAAACAGGTATTTTCAAAGATCCGCAGCAAGAAGGAATACCAGCCGAGCCGGAACACCGCGCTCGCTCTGGCGCTTGCGCTGGAGCTGAACCTTGACCAGACGACGGACCTCCTGTCCCGCGCCGGCTACGCCTTTTCGCCGTCGAACAAGACGGACATCGTGATCCGCTACTGCATCGAGAACCGGATCTTCCGCCTGTTCGACGTCGACAGCTACCTTGTGAGCTTCGACCTTCCGACGATCTCCTATTACGGGAAGGACGATATCCCCGGCAAGGCGGGATAAAAACCCCGGCTTACGCCCTGCTCCGGCAGCAGCGCTGCTCCCGTCCTAGTCGACCTTCAGCATCCGGTACCCGATACCGATGTGGGTCTGGATATAGGTCGGCGCGCCGGGCCCGGACTCCAGCTTCTTCCTGAGCGTCGCCATGAATACGCGGAGGGAAGCGACGTCCTTGTCCCAGCTCCGGCCCCAGATGTTCCGGGTGATGTAGGTATGGGTCAGGACCTTCCCGGTATTTTTGGCGAGAAGGCATAAAAGCCGGTATTCGATCGGCGTAAGCTTCAGCTCCTCCCCGTCAAGGAAGGCACAGCCGGCCGCGTAGTCGATCGTCAGCCTGCCGTTTGTGTAGACGGAGCCTGCATCGTCCGCACCGGCCCCCATCGTTTTCAGGCGCCGGACAGTAACGCGGAGGCGCGCAAGCAGCTCCTCCACGGAAAAGGGCTTGGTGAGATAGTCGTCCGCCCCCGTGTCGAGGGCTTCGATCTTGTCGGCGTCGTCGCTGCGGGCGCTGATCACGATGATCGGCATGTTTGACCAGCCGCGGATTTGGCGGATGACCTCGATGCCGTCCATGTCCGGCAGGCCGAGGTCCAGAAAAACGACGTCGGGATTGTGTGACGACGCCATCATGACGGCTTCCGCGCCGTTCACGGCGGTCAGGAACCGGTAGTCGTGGGTCTTCAGGGTCGTGATCATCAGGCTGCGGACATGGACATCGTCCTCGACGACCAGGACAACGGGATTATTCATTGACTTGTACCTCTTTCACGGGAAGCGAGACGACAAAGCGGCAGCCGGACGGCTCATTGTCGGAGAGGGAGATCCTCCCGCCGTGGGCTTCGACGATCGACCTGCAGAGGGCAAGGCCGAGCCCGAGGCCCCTCCGGCCGTCGGCGACCTTGTTCTGCCCGGTATAAAACATTTCGAATACATGCGACTTCACAGGGTCGGGGATCCCCGGTCCGTTGTCGCAGACGCTTACCAGCGCTTCGTTTTCTTCGCGCCCGCTCCGGATCAGGATCTCCGATCCGGCGGGCGTGTTTTTTATGGCGTTGTTGACCAGGTTGATCAGCACCTGCATGATCAGGCGCGCGTCCATATTGACGAGAAGGAGGTCGTCGTCGTTCTGCACGGTGATATGGTGGCGCGCCGCGTTCCTGTCGACGTGCTTCAGCGCCTCGTCGATGACGTCATTCATGACCTCAAGCGACAGGTGAAGGTCCATCTGGCCGTTTTCGATGCGGGAAATGGACAGAAGGTTCTCCACGAGGTCTATAAGCCACTCGGAATCCTCGTAAATATCGGAAAAGATCTGCCTGCGCGTCTCATCGTCCAACTGCGCGTAGTGGGAAAGCAGGTTGCTTGCGTTTCCGGAGATCGACGTGAGCGGGGTGCGGATGTCGTGCGATATGGAGCGGAGGAGATTCGAGCGGAGCTGCTCGTTCCGCACCATAAGGGCGGCCTGCTCCTTTTCCTCCATGTTCCTCAGGTTCTCGAGCGCGAGCGCGCACTCCCCCAGGATGGAGATGAGGATGCTGTTTTCGAACGGCTCGAGAGGGACCTTGTCCAGGCGGATGGCGACGACCCCGTAGCAGTAGCCGTTCAGGCAGATCGCGTGGTACTGTTCCTTCGCCTCGGGGAATGCTTCCATGCGGAAGCCTGCAGCCTGCTGGTTTGAGAATACCCATTCCGCGATCTCGCGTTCATTTCCGTCCGCGGGAGACGCGTCTCCCGCAGGGCGCGGGGAGTCGAACACGGCAGCCGTGTCCAGGGCGCTGCCGGCGCGCGGGTAGATGTTCACGTCGCGGTCCAGGAGCGTTATGATCTGGTGGGCCGTGATCTGGAGCGCCGTTTCCGCGTTCTCCGCCTTCTGGAGGAGCTGGTTCGTGTCCAGCAGCACCTTCGTGCGGAAGGCCTCCCTGGCGGCAAGCCTTGCGTTCAGCTTCAGCCGGTTCGCGAGGGTCCCCGTGATCAGGGAGGAGACCAGCATGATCGCGAAGGTCACCGCGTACTCCGTCTCGTATGTATGGAAGCTGAACCGCGGCTCGATGAACAGCCAGTTGAACAGGAGCACGCCCGCAAGAGAGCCGGCGGCGCTGTACAGGGGGCTTTCGGTCATCACGGAAACGATCAGGACGCCGAGGATGAATACGGTGATGATGTTGGCCTCCGAGAATCCGAACCGCGTGAAGGCGAGCCCGATCCCCGCCGCGGCGGCAAGGATCAGGACCGTGGCGGCGGATTCCTTCAGGGTCGGGCGGATGTGGTCCGTAAGGTGCGAGCGTTCCTTCTGGTCCCTGAGGTCCGCGGCGGAATCGGGGATGATGTAGACGTCCACGTCCGGGGCGTTCAGGATGATCTGCTCTGTCAGGGGCATCCTGCTCCAGAAGTGGCGCCGCCGCATCCCGCTCCTTCCGAGCACGATCTTCGTCGTGCCGGAAATGTGGGCGTATTCCGCGACCTGCGCGGGGACATCGTCCCCGACGATCGTCGTGACTGCCGCGCCGTTCTGCTCGGCCAGGCGGATGTTGCCCTGCAGCCTGGCGCGGTCGTTGACGGACATCGCGTCATAGTTCGTGGGCCGGATATAGATCGCGGTAAGAGAAGCGTGAAAGGCCTCCGCCATTCTGGCGGCGGCCCGGATGACCTTCGGATTGGAGGGCGACGGCGAGACACAGACCAGGATGTGTTCGCTGACGTCAGGAGTCCTGTTCATATCGTTTGCTCCGTTCCTGTCTGCTTCCGCAGGATCATATTCCTGAAAAACTGTTCTATATATGAATCATACCCGAAATACCGGCATTACGCTACCGTATCCGGCGGCATGCCTGTCCCCCGCCGGGCAGGAGGCGTGGGCTTCAAGTCCCGCTTGCGGGACTTACGCGCCGCGCGGGCTGCCGTCAGGCAACTCCTTCCTTGCCGCGCGCGTGCGCATCCCCACTGAGATAAACACCCCATGAAAAAGGCCGGGCTCATATGCGGAAGCACTTGCGGATCGCCCGCCGCTCGCCGAGGACCAGCATGGTCTTCGTGCGGCTGAGCACGGTCTCCGGCGTGACGGAAAGGTTCATTTTCCCGTCGTCCTTGACGCCCATGATGCTGATCCCGTATTTCTTCCGGATGTCGATCTGGCCAATGCTCTTCCCGGTCCACTCCGGAGGAACAGGGACTTCGAAGATCGCGTGGTCCTCGTCGAGCCGGATATAATCCAGGATGTGGTCGGAGGCATACCGGATGGCAGCCCAATCCGCGATCTGTTTTTCGGGGTTGATCACCTCGTCCGCCCCGTTCTGGAGGAGGAATTTCTCCTGGACCTCGCGGTCGGCGCGGGCGACGACGAGCCGGGCGCCGAGAGATTTCAGAAGCGAGGTCGTTTCAAGGGAGCTCTGGAAATCTTTTCCGATGGTCACGATACAGACGTCGTAGCTCGTAACGTCAAGAGAGCGGAGAAAGCCTTCGTCCGTGCTGTCCCCGATCTGCGCGTCCGTGACATAGGGCAGGATGCGGTTGACCCGCGCCTCCTCCTTGTCGACAGCCATGATCTGGTGCCCGAGACTGTAAAGCTGCCGGGCCAGCAGCGAGCCGAGATGATTCAGCCCGATCAGTAAAATGGATTTCATGATACACCTCCGTTATCCGACAGCGATCTTTTCGGCAGGGTACAGCGCCTCGTCATTCCGGGTGCGGCGCAGGGCGGCATAAAGAAGCGTGAGGCCGCCGACCCTTCCGAAAAACATAAGTGACATCAGGATCAGGCGTGACACGCGCCCGAGCGAGGGGGTGATGCCCATGGACAGGCCCACGGTCCCGATGGCGGACGCGGTCTCGAAAAGGCAGGGCCCGATGGGGAGCCCTTCCTTAAGACTTATGACAAATGCCCCGGCAAGGGTGTTGAAGAGATACAGGACCAGCAGGGCGGAGGCAGTCTTTATGGTGCCCTCCTCGATCCTGCGGCCGAAGAGCCGCGGGTATTTCCGGCGGCGCGCTGCAGCCGCGGTGTTTGCCGCCAGCACGGCTGCCGTCGTAGTCTTGATGCCTCCGGCGGTGGACCCCGGGGAGCCTCCGATCAGCATGAGGATGATCGTCAGCATCCGGCCGGCATCCGTAAGCGCGGACATGTCTGCCGTGTTGAAGCCGGCGGTCCTCGGGGTCACAGCCTGGAAAACGGAGAGGCACAGCCGCTCCGGCAGGGGGCAGACAGAAAAATCAACAAAGAAAAAAAACACCGCGGGGATGAGGATCAGCGCTGCGGTCGTGCACAGGATCGCTTTGCTCTGCATCCGGAAGCTCCTGAAGCGGTGCCGGTTCACCGCGATATCCTGCCAGGTCAGGAAACCGAGCCCGCCTGCGACGATGAGGAGGCTGACGGGAAGGACGATGCCCGGGTCCGCGCGGAAAAAGGTCAGGGAAGAAAATGCGCCTGTCTTTCCGCCCATCAGGTCGAACCCCGCGTTGCAGAATGCAGAGACCGAATGAAAAACGGACATCCACACGCCCTTCGCCCCGAATTCCCGGCAGAACGAGGGCATCATCATAAGGGCGCCTGCAAGCTCCGCCAGCAGGGCAGTCCGGAAGATGAAGACGTTCAGCGTTACGACGCCCCCGATCTGGTGCGCGGAAAAGCTCTCCTGAAGGAGGCTGCGCTGCAGGAGGGAGGGCCTTTTCCCGGAGGCGCCCATGAGGAACGCGGTCACCGAAACGATCCCAAGCCCGCCGGTCTGGATGAGGACCAGGATCACTGCCTGGCCGAAGACGGACCAGTGCGTCGCGGTATCCCTCACGACGAGGCCGGTCACGCAGACTGCGGAAACAGAGGTAAAAAGCGCGTCCCACAGAGAAGTCCAGGAGTGTGCTCCCGACGATACCGGCAGCATAAGGAGCAGGGCCCCTGCAAGGATCACGGCGCCGAAGCCTGAGATGATCAGCTGGAAAGATGAAAGCTCTTTCCGGAACAAACGCGCGCCCATGATGGCCCTCCTCCTTTTCGTACCTGAGGACATCTTAGCGTACCGGGCACAAAGATGGTGTTAAGGCATGCCGTCCTGAGATTAAGACCGCATAAATAAACCGGACGTTGTCCGCCGCAATAAACCGGACGCTGCCCGCCGCAATAAACAGGATACTGTCCGCCGCACAAAAAAAACGGCCGGCCGTGAAGAAGGCCTGCCGTTTCCGTTGGGGTCGTGAAAGGGTCTCAGTGGATATAGTGCGCGAGGACCTGGTACAGCCGTACGGGGTCCAGCGGCTTTACAAGGTGCTCGTTCATGCCTGCGTTGAAGCTCTGCTGGATGTCGGAGCGGAACGCGTTCGCCGTGAGGGCGATGATGGGGATGCGCCGCGCGTTCGGGATGCCGGAGTTCCGGATGAGCTTCGTCGCCGCAAGACCGTCGAGCTTCGGCATGCGGATGTCCATGAGGATCGCGTCGAACTCGCCGTTCCCGCGCCGGTACTGCTCAAGCGCCTCCTCGCCGTTCGTTGCCGCGGTGACGGAGAAGCCGGCAAGCTCAAGCTGCTTTATGCCAAGCTCCAGGTTCAGCGGGTTGTCGTCCGCGATCAGGACCCGCCTGCCGTTGAACCTGCGGAACTCGGTCCCGCGGAAGGTCGTGCTGTCCGGAAGGGGCTGCTCGTCCGCCGACGGGAACGACAGCGTGACCGCGAGCTTCGTGCCGATATCGCGGACGCTTTCCGCCATGAGCGTACCGCCCATAAGGGAGACGTAGTTTTTCAGGATGATCAGGTTCAGGTCCACCTTGTTCAGGTCGTCGGAGGCGAGGTCCATCAGGTAATCCGTGGGACGGAAGACCTCCTTAAGGTGCTCCTGGTCGAGGATGATGCCGCGCGACGCCACGGAGAACTCGACCATGGCGATCCCGTTCTTCTTCATGAGCTCGCGCACATTCAGCCGGACCGTGCCGCCGGCCAGGATGTGGTCCACCGTGTTCCTTAAGAGCTTGATGAGGATCCTGCGGAGGCACAGCTCGTCCGTCTTTACGAGGGAGGTACGGAGCTCCGTCGTATCGGGGACCAGGTGCAGGCCGCGCTCCTCGGTCACCGGCCGGATCTCGTCGGAGACGGACGCGACCAGCTTTACAAGGTCTGTTTTGACCGGCGACATCCGGACCTCTTTCCTTGCAAGCATACGGAGCTGGATGATGTCGTCGATCACGTCGCGCATGTAGGTGCCGGACATGGAGATCTTGTGGAGATAGCTTTCGATCGCGTAGGCATTTCCCTTTTCAGACTGCGCGAGCTCCGTAAGGCCCATGATGGAATGGAGCGGCGTCCGCATGTCGCGGCTTAAAAGCGAGAGGAAGGTCTCCGTGGCGCGGGAGTCCTCGTGTGCTTTTTTCAGCGACTCCTCGAGAAGGGAGGTCTTCTCCGCCTCGAGGCGGAACGCGTCGGAAAGATCCTGGACCGCGCAGAGGATAAAGGGCAGATCACGGTCCGGCTTCGCAAAGAGCGCCTTCATGTAGCGGCGGCCGGCCTCGTCCTCCCGGGTGGTATAGAACACGTGATGCTGCGGCTCCGTCTCGAGGGCCTTCTCGACCGCGCGGAGCGAAAGCGACAGGATGACCTCCTGCGGGTTCGGGTCACAGCAGTGCTTCAGAAGGCACTCTGAGATCTCAGGTTCATAGTAGAAGCAGGGGATCCCGTTCGCGCCGCCGGCTTCCGCGCATGCGGAAAGATCCAGCCCCTGTCCGGATTCCGGATCGAGGAGCCAGAGCCAGGTATACTCGCGGCAGAAGATCGATACGATCCTGTTTCCTGCCATACCGGACAGGCAGGTCTCCGCGTATTTGTGAAGAGAATCCCTTGGAACATCCGAAAACCGGGAACTCATTCCGTACCTCCGTTTCGGCAGCTTTTCAGCATAAGGACGCCGGCAGAGATGTGCCGGCGTATCATCAGGGTGCGTTCGTCGTTCTTTTCTGATTGTATCAACGCGGGGAGACAAATTCAATATGAAAGCCGGATCGTCCCGGAAAAAAACAGGGACCGTAAGAAAAAATTTTTCATTTCATGGCGCGGAAGGTTTGATTAAATCAACTAAAGATAATACAATGAAAACAGGTTCTTGTTATGTAATTTAACGAATGTTCAAGAGTGAAAGGGGCATGTCACATGGAATATAAACCGGTCAGCATGCAGAAGGATATCCAGCCCGGCTGCGTTGTCGGCATTGGGGCATCGGCCGGCGGACTGGAGGCGCTCCAGCAGTTTCTTACCTTCCTCCCGAGCAATACAGGGATGGCGTTCGTGATCATCCAGCATCTGGCGCCGAATCACAAAAGCCTGCTTACGGACATCCTCGGAAAGTACACGGTCATGCCGGTCATCGAGGCGAGAGACGGCATGCGTGTGGAGCGGAACCATATCTATATGATCCCTCCGAAGTATAATATCGAGATCGTTTCCGACGTCCTGCGCCTGAAGGAGTACGACCACGCGAAGATCAACCACCCGATCGATATTTTCTTCCGGTCCCTTGCCGCGGCGTATGAGAACCGGGCGGTCGCGGTCATCCTCTCCGGTACGGGCTCGGACGGCACGAACGGCATCCGCTCCGTCAAGGACCAGAACGGCCTGATCATCGTCCAGTCCCCGGAAAGCGCGAAGTTCGACGGCATGCCGAGGAACGCGATCTCCACGGGCTTCGTGGACATGATCCAGAAGCCTGACAGCATCGCCCGCGAAATGACCCACATCGCGGCCTCCATGGCGGAATCCTCAAGCAGGCTCCAGCTTACGGACAGCGACCTGATGACGCAGGTGTTCAGCATCCTGAAATCCGTTACCAACATCGACTACGCCTACTATAAGCAGACCACCATCCTCCGGCGGATCGAGCGCCGCCTGGTGGTCACGCACAACCGGAACCTGAGAGAGTACGTGAACTATCTTTCGGCGAATCCGGAGGAGGCGAAGGTCCTTGCCAAGGAAGTCCTGATCGGCGTGACGAGCTTTTTCCGTGATCCGGACTATTTTGACGTGCTGAAGGAGCAGGTCATCCGGCCCATGGTCCAGAACGGCAAGCCCTCGCAGCAGATCCGCGTCTGGGTCGCGGGCTGCTCCACCGGCGAGGAGGCGTACTCCATAGCGATCCTCTTTACGGAGGCCATGGAGGAGCTGAACGTGCGCCGCGACATCAAGATCTTCGCGACGGACCTGGACGGGGACGCGGTCTCCACGGCGACGCGCGGGATCTACAGCGACAATATCATCGAGGACGTGAGCGTGACGCGGCTTAGCCGCTACTTCCTGAGGAAGGGCAACAAGTACGCGATCCGCCACGACATCCGGCAGATGATCATTTTCGCGCAGCACAACGTGTTCCAGGATCCGCCCTTCGGAAGGCTGGACTTGATCAGCTGCAGGAACCTTCTGATCTACTTCCAGTCTGTCCTGCAGAGGAACCTCTTCGCCATCTTCCACATGGCGCTGAACGACAAAGGGTACCTCTTCCTCGGGCGCTCGGAGTCTGTCTTTGACTATGACGACGTGTTCCGCACGCTCAGCGCGAACGAGAAGATCTTCATCCACAACGCGTCGGGGCGCGCGCCCGCGCACTCGAAGATCAACTACTCCATGCAGACGGTGGAGAGCACCATGAATACCGCGCTGCCGCAGAGGCGCAGCGACGAGATGGAGGACACCGGCAAGACAGGGGAGATCGACAACACGATCTTCGAAACGCTCATGCCTGCCTGCGCCCTTGTGAACGACAGGAACGAGCTCCAGAGGACCTACGGCGTGTCCAGCGATTTCATGAGCATACCGACCGGCGCCGCGACGCTCGATATTTTCTCGCTCGTGCGCACCGATCTGAGGATCGCGGTATCGACCGCGCTCAGGGAGTCCCGCGCCATCAACGACAAGGTCGTCTACGACAAGATCCCGGTCCAGATCGACGACTCGCCGGAGTACATTTCGATCACCGCGCAGCCGGTGTTCGACCGCCACGGGACGCCGACCGGCTGCACGGCGCTGACATTCCTCCGCGGCGTCCGGAAGCTGCAGGGCGATATCCGCGAATACCGCGTGGATACGGCCGCGTCGCAGAGGATCTCGAACCTTGAGCGCGAGCTTAAGATCTCACAGGACAGCCTGCACCAGACGGTCTCCGAGCTGGAGAGCGTGAACGCGGAGCTGCAGGCCGCGAACGAGGAGCTGCTCACCGCGAACGAGGAGCTGCAGAGCTCGAACGAGGAGCTCCAGTCCGTCAACGAGGAGCTCTACACGGTGAACTCCGAGTACCAGTCGAAGGTGACCGAGCTTGCCGGCCTGAACGACGACCTCGCGAACTTCCTGTCGACGACGCTCGTCGGCATCCTTATGGTAGACCGGAATCTGAACATCCGGAAATTCACGGAGTACGTCGCCACGGAGTTCAACGTTGCCGACCAGGACGTCGGGCGCTCGCTCCGGTATATCGCGTACAATTTCGCGACCATCGACCTTATCCAGCTCTGCCGCGACGTCCTGAAGGACATGGTGCCGATCGAGCGGCACTGCGCGTCCGTCACGGGACGCACCTACCTGGTCCGCATCGCGCCCTACCGCGTGCAGGTCAGCTCGGACAGCGCGGCGCAGGATGCCGAGACCGTGGAGAAGGAGCAGAAGCTGAAGGGCCTGGTCATCACCTTTGTCGATACCTCGCGGAAGATGGACGACCAGCAGCAGATCGAGGAGATGGCGAAGGCACTGCGCGCCGCCATGCGCCAGGGCCGGGAGAAGGAGGCCTTCCTCTCCAACATGAGCCATGACATGCGGACGCCCATGACCGCGATCGTCGGGCTGACGGACCTTTCCCTCCACGAGAAGGGGCTCACGGAGCCGCTCCGCGACAATCTGGAAAAGATCCAGTCCGCGAGCCGTTATCTCATGGACCTGATCGAGGAGATCCTCGAGACCAGCCGGATCAATGCCGGCAAGATCGTTTCGGTGAGCAGCACGGTCAGGGAGGACGAGGTCCTGAACAACGTGATCATGATCGTGCGCGCACGCGCGAAGGAGGCCGGGCTCCGCTTCTCGAGCCGCATGAACGGCTGCTCCGGGCGCTACGTCCTCATGGACAGCGAGCATGTGGAGCGCATCCTCATGAATCTCCTGAGCAATGCCGTGAAATTCACACCGGCGGACGGGGAGATCCGCTTTGATACCTTTGTGAAGTACGAGGGGGGAAAGGCGCATCACACCTACGTCGTGTCCGACACCGGGCGCGGCATCAGCGAGGGCTTCCAGAGCCGCATGTTCCTGCCGTTCGAGCAGGAGCAGGACGACGGCGTCCGCGAGGGGACCGGGCTGGGCCTTTACATCTGCAAGAATCTTGTAGAGCTTCTCGGCGGGACCATCTCCTGCGAGAGCACCCTCGGAAAGGGCACCGAGTTTACGGTGGACCTTGAATATACGCTCGCGACGGAGGACCAGATCCTTCTCGCGAACCGCACAGGCGTGACGTTCGAGGACCATCTGATGTTCGGGAAATGCGTCCTTCTCGCGGAGGACAACCGCACGAACGGGGACGTGATCATGAGGATCCTGTCGACCAAGGGGATCCGCTCCGAGCTTGTCCGCGACGGACAGGAGGCGGTGGAGATGTTCCGCCGCCAGGGCGCGTACCATTACCAGGCGGTGCTTATGGATATCATGATGCCGGTGAAGAACGGGCTGCAGGCCGCGCGGGAGATCCGCGCCATGCAGACGGACGACGCGAAGACCATACCGATCATCGCGCTGACCGCGGACGTCCAGGAGGAGACGGAGGAGCGGTGCATGGAAGCAGGCATGACGGATTTCCTTGCAAAGCCCATTGAGCCGGAACGGCTTCTTGAAACGCTTGCGAAGGAATTTGAGAGGGCGGAGAAGCTGTCATGAACAAGACCATTGAGGCCCTTTCCCTTCAGGGCTGTGACATGAAGGGGGCGCTCCGGCGGTTCCTGGACGACGAGAAGTTCTATCTCCGCTGTCTTGATGACTTCATCCTGCAGAACGGCTACGAAAGGATCGCGGGAGCTGTTTCCGCCCGGGACTACAGGGCGGCGTTCGAGGCGGCCCACGACCAGAAGGGCGTGTCGGCCTCCCTGGGACTCACGCCGTTCTACAGGGCGTGCTGCGCGGTCGTCGAGGATCTAAGAGGCGCGGCGCAGGAGGTCTTTGCTCCCGACACAGGGAACAGCGGGGCGCAGGAGGATCCTGCGGCGGAGCCGTTCTTGCCGGACCTGGACCTTCTGGAACAGGATATGGCCCTTCTTAAGAAGGAAAATGAAGAGTTAAAGAAGACGGTAATGAAAAGCGGGAAATGAACAAAAAGGCTGCGGCATTAAGCTGGCTATCTGCTTAATGCCGCAGCTTTTTCACTGTGCCATGCCCGGCGGGGGCCTGTGCGGAAACGGGGGCCTGTGCGTAAAGGGAAGGGGGTCAGTCCTCCATGGCCCGCGCAAGCACCTTTTCGATATGCGCCCGGGCTTCTTCCTTCTTTTCAAAGAGGTGGGACTCGTAAAGCTTCTCGTCTCCGATGAACATCGCGGGATTCGCGTAGTAGTCGTACTTGTCGGCGCGGGCGGGGTCCTTGTGCTCGTCGACGATGTCGAACCTGATCGCGGCGTACTCCGGATGCTCCTCGATGAGCTCCTTTATGATCTGGTCTGCCTGCCTGCAGTAGGGACAGCCGTCAATGTGGCAGTAGGTCACGGTTTTCATGATGCGCCTCCTTTACCGGCCGAACAGGCCGAGAATGAAGAAGATGAGAAAGACGGCGATCGCCGCGGCGGACAGCCAGTGGGTGTACTGGTGGTTCGTGCGGTCGCGGTAGATGTCGATGATTCCCAGGAGCGCTCCGAGGAGATTAGCGCCGAGGATGCAGAGCACGATCGCGGCGATGCTCATGCCGGACATTTTCATGCCGGGGTTGATGAGCTTCAGGAGCTTTTCCGAGAAGCTGCGGGAGCCGGCAGGCTTCTGCTGGAACGGGCCGCCCTGTCCGTACTGCCCAGTCTGGGGTGCCGGTCCGGGAGCAGGCTCAGACTGAGTGTAGGAGCCGGTCTGGGGTGCCGGTTCAGGAGCAGGCTCAGACTGGGTGTAGGAGCCAGTCTCAGGAGCCGGTTCAGGAGCAGGCTCAGGCTGAGTGTAGGAGCCGGTCTGGGGTGCCGGCTCGGGTTCGGGCTCAGGCTGGTTGAAGGAGCCGGTCTGAGGTGCCGGTTCGGGTGCCGGTGCTGTCTCAGGCGCTGCCGCAGCACCCGCCGCAGCCTCCGGCTGCGCGGCCTGCTGGACCTGGCTCTCAGGCAGGATCACCAGACGGGTCCCGCAGTTCTCACAGAATTTTGCGCCGTCGCGGATCATGGCGCCGCAGTTGGTACAGAACATGGTCGTTTCCTCCATAAGGGTTCGCACGTGGGGAAAGTCCCCCTGTTTTCAATTACAGAATAGCACAAATCCCTTAATTTAGCTTAAAAATTACGAAAGGGCATTTACTTGGACGGGTAATCCTTTATAATCCAGATATCTGAGGACCGGACGGGATTCGCGCCGGACGAAGGGAGGAATCATGAAGAAAAAGATCGTTCTTATCATGCTGGCAGCTGCAGTCGCTTTTTCCGCGTGCGCGAAAAAGCCCGAAGCCTCCGCCCCGGCGGAGACCACTCCTGCCCAGACCGCGGCGGAGACGGAAGCATCGTCCGCCGAGGCACCGGAAACGCAGGCGGACCCGTCGGAGCTTGGCCAGTTTACCGTGAAGACGGACGGAAACACCATGGAGATCGCCCTTTACTCCAATCCGACGACGGGCTATGAGTGGACCGCGTCCCCGGAGGACGAGGCGGCGGTGAAGATCGTTTCGGACGAGTTCCGCGAGGCGGACCACGCTGCCGGCATGACCGGCGTCGGCGGGATCCAGGTCTTTAAGCTCGAGGCCCTGAAGGAGGGTACCTCTGACGTGAAGATCACATACGCGCGCCCTTGGGAGAACCGCATCCCGCTTTACACGGAGACCTTCACCATCACCTATGACGGGAAGGAGATCTCGTGGGAGCATGAATCCAGGGAGGCGCCGAAGGCAGAACAGCTGCCGCGCTTTATCTATGTGGGCAACGACGTCCCGCTCCGCCTGATCTGCGATTACATGATCGACCACTACGGGACGGACGCGCCGGAGGAGGTCACCATCCCGTCCCCCGTCATCGTCGAGATGAAGGAGACGGAGAGCGGCGAGACGCTGGTATACGGCAACTTCATGGCGTACGATTACATCGCCGACGGGCACCAGTTCGTCACGCGCGGCAGCGGGTCGTGGCCCGGCTGCATGCATATCGCGGAGACCGACCACGGGTATGCCGTCACGGAATTTGAGTGCGCGGAGGACGGCGCCGGCATGGATGAGAGCCTTCTTAAGATCTGCGGCGGGGACGAAAAGCTCCGCGACCGGATCGTGAAGGCAATGGATATGGGATCGGACGATGCCGTATCCACCAGGAAGTTCTTCCTGGGCATCTACGTATCGAACTTCGACCTCGACATCACCGGGTACCAGGACAGTGTCGGCGAGGAGCCGGAGGAGATCTTCTGACAGGAAAACAGGCTGTTTTAACGCCCGGCAGGCAGTGCCGGGCGTTCATATTTCGTTCATAATGTATTCAAAAAACTTTTACGGCGGAAACATGGATTGTTCTTGATTCCTTCCTATACTAAAGATGCAGCCGGTTAACAGGCAGCTGTCAGAAAAACTTTTTTTCATATACTTTGGGCAGGTGATCATTCACCTGCCCTCCTCCCTTTTTATGGGGAAACAGGAGGGGCATGACATGAGACCTGTCATTCTTATGAGCGCAGGACTCCGGGACACGGACCGGGGGATCCCGGAGCAGTATCTGTTATTCAACTACGCAAAGGCCATTGAGGCACAGGGCGCCATTCCGATGTCCACCTGCGCGGACCTGAGGGAGCTTCTCGAGGAGCTCGCGGACCGCGCCGACGGGCTCTGCCTCACCGGCGGGTGCGATATCGCCGCGGAGCGCTTCGGACAGGCGCGGTCAGAGTACAGCGGGGAGCCGGACCCCTGGCGGGACGGGCAGGAGATGGAACTCTGCCGGCTGTTCCTTGAAAGGAAGAAGCCGGTCCTCGGGATCTGCCGCGGCCTGCAGATGATCAATACCGTGCTGGGCGGCAGCCTGGTGCAGGACCTGAAGGCTGAAAAGGGCCTCGACCACCCCTATCATTCCATCCACAGCGTGCGGAGCACGGAAGGGAGCTGGTTCCGGGAGACGTTCGGGGAGAGCTTCATCGTGAACAGCTATCATCATCAGGCGATCGGCCGCCTGGGAGACGGCCTAAAGGTCGCGGCTGCAGCGGAGGAGGGGCGGATCATCGAGGCGGTCGAGCATGAGACGCTCCCGGTGTTCGCGGTCCAGTGGCATCCGGAGCGCCAGACAGGCGAACGGCCCTACGATCCGGAGACGGCGGACATGACGCCGCTCTTCCGCCGCTTTGTGGATGCCTGCAGAAAGTAAAGAAGGGCTCCGAACAGGAAATTCCGATTTTTACAAGAATTGCGGGCGGATTTGTGCTACGTTTTTTACAGGCGGCGGAGATCCCGGTCTCTGCTGTTTTCAGCAGTGGCAGTACATAGAAAGGAGTTTCCAATGATCAAGGTAGCGGCAGTACAGAGATGCAGCAACGGAACCAAGGAATTCAATATTAATGAGACCGTCAGCCTTATCCGCAAGGCGTGCAGCGAGCACCCGGGACTGGACCTCATCGTCTTCCCGGAGGACAATAACGCGTTTGAGCCTACGCATGAAGAGGCGCTGGCAGCAGCGGAGACGCTTGACGGACCGTATATCACCGCGCTGAGGAAGGTCGCGGCGGAACTCAAGGTCAACGTCCATACCGGCAGCTTCACGGAGAAGGCAAGCGACGGAAGGGTCCGCAACACGCTGGCGATCATCGGCCGCGACGGCAATATCTGCGGGACCTATTCGAAGATCCACCTTGCGGACATGATGGGCTTCCAGGAGTCCGCCTATGTCGAGCCCGGCTCGAAGCTCGGCCTCATCGAGACCGATATCGGCAAGATCGGCGTCATGATCTGCTATGACATGCGCTTCCCGGAGCTCGGAAGATCCCTCGCCCTGGCAGGCGCGGACTATATCGTCGCCTGCTCGCTGTGGCCGTGCGGCAAGCCGCTCCCGCAGAGGATCGATCACTATAACATCCTCGCAAGGGCGACCGCGATCCAGAACCTCTGCTACGTCGTGGCGTGCAACCAGTACGGCGAAGTCGGCGGCGAGCGCCCGTTCGGCGAAAGCTGCATCATCGACCCGTGGGGCAACGTCATGACCCACGCCGGAGAAGGGACCCAGATCATCTACGCGGAATTCGACCCCGAGTACCAGAAAAAAGTCCGCGCAGGCATCGCCACCTGGGAAAACAGAAGACCGGAACTTTATTTATGATCAGCACCCCGCAAAAAGACAACAGTCCCGGAAACAAGCCCGCTTGTTTCCGGGACTCGTTTTCTTTTTGCGGGGCGGACAAGGCGCGAAGCGCCTCTGTCCGCCTTAAGTGCGGGCGCTTTGCGCCCCGCACTTAAGGCGCTGAACATAAATAAAGTTCAGGAAAAGTCGAAAGTGCGGGCGCTTTGCGCCCCGCACTTAAGGTGCTGAACATAAATAAAGTTCGGAAAAAGCAGCGGACAAGGCGCGAAGCGCGAAATAAAATTATTCTAAAAGCTGAAGCGGCGGCGCAAATCCTATATAATGGAAACAGAAGCCGGTCATAATTCTACCCGCGGAGCCTGTTCCGCTGGAAATACGGAGGAGACATGAAAAAGATGTTTCTGGAAGCTGCAGTAATTATCCTCGGCGTGCTCCTTTTTACCGCCTGCCATAAAACGGAGACTCCGGACGGTCCATTCATCCCGGAGGGGGATCCGCCGGTCGCGGGAGAGGCGGGCCCCCCGGCGAAAGGAACGTCGCCCGTCGGCGTCTGGTATGAGCAGGAAGAAAACGGAGGCATCCTCGAGATCACCGAAGGGACAGTCAGCTACAGATGGAAGGAAGGGTCCGGTCCCTTCGCGGAAAACTGCAGCTTTAAGAAAGAGGGGAAGCTGACGCTCATTGAGACGGAAGACTATTTCTTTTTTGAGGACATGTCCTATGATCGGGAGAAGGACATTGTGAACGCATATACAATGTCCCACACGGACGGCGACGGCGGACATCATTATGTGGAGTTCCGGAGGGAGGTCTACGTTGCGCCGCCTGCGCCGACCTATGACCCGCCGGTGGATCATTCGGACCCCGGAGCGAAGACGGCCTTCGACGACCTCACGGTCAGTTCCATGAAGCTTTCCTTCTACGATGAGGGCATGCCCTACGACGTGAACTCCAGCATGGCGAGGGAGGAGCCGTATCCGGACGAGTACAGCTATGATCTCAAGGTCCTTGAAGACGGCACGGGACTTGTTTCCTCCTCCTTCTGCCGGGAGATCGAGCTCACGAAGGAGAAGGTGGAGGAGCTTCAGGAGCTGGTCCGGAACACGGACCTCGGGCAGATCAACGGGGTGGACATCCATACGGCGGGACTGCCCTACGGGTCGCCGGAGTATGAGGCGGAGATCGTCCTTTCTTCCGGGGAGATCATCCGTTCCTCTGCCAACGGGGATAATGTCCCGGCAGCCTGGAAGAGCTTCCAGAAGCCCGCGCATCACCTTCTGTACTTTGCTTTCCGGGACGCCGGGTACCATACGGACGGGCAGTTCCACTCCACGAAGCCGATGAAGCGCGTCCAGGCTTCGGACCGGACGTACCGGGAGGGGACAGGGTTCACCCGTGAGAACCTGAAGATCGTCGCAGGCTGGAAAAAATCATGGGAGTATTCCCTTGACACCAGTTATTTCATCTTTACGGATCCTGCGAACCGGTACCCGAACCTTATGAAAACACTCGACAGCCTGAGCGCCGCCTATAAAAAGACCGCGGAGGAAACGCTGAGGAAGGACTACGAGATGATGGAGAAGCTTCCGCGTTCCACGCGGAAAAAGGCGGAGCGGAAATACTGCTATTCCCTGTACGCGGTGGACAACTGGGAGCTGAACGGCAGCTGCTTCCAGTTCTCGGTCGAGGAGGGGCACGCCAATTCCTTCGGGGCGGGCGCATACGGCCACGGGTACTACATATCCCACAGGTACGCCGTGGACGTCACGACGGGAAAGCTCCTGACGCTCGGGGACCTGTTCGTGAGCCCGGAGGCGGTCAGCAGCTACCTTTCGGAGCGGATGGTCTCCAGATACGGGACGCACAATGCCAGCGGGAAGCGAGTCCATAAGCCCGATTTCCCGGAGGCGGTCGCGAAGGCGGTCAGGCAGTCCGGGCCGGAGGGGATCAGCTGGAACGTCGGATACGACGGACTGACGCTCTGGATGCCGCGGTGGATGTTCCCGACGGAGGACAGTGATCTCATGGAGGTCATTTATTACGACGAGCTCCAGGATATCCTTGGAGACAGATACACGGAAGTCTGGTGAGACAGAAGACAGGCAGAAATGAAACGCCCTCCGGGAAAGCATATGATTGCTTTCCCGGAGGGCGTATTTTGCGCGGCAGGGCCGGACGCGCAGTCCAGGATCTCACTGTCCGTTTTACAGCACCTCGATAAGCTCGATCTTAAAGTTCAGCTCCTTGCCGGCCATCTCGTGGTTCGCGTCGAAGGTGATGGTGGTCTCGTCCATGGCCTTCACCGTGACGGGGAAGGGCTGGCCGTAGCCGTTGGTGATGTGGAGCCTTTCACCGGGCTTCAGGGTCTCGGAACCCGGCATCTGCTCCTGGCGGATGGTGAAGACGGCCGCGGGATCCGGCTGGCCGTAGGCCTGCTCCGGCATAAGGTGGACCTCCCGGATCTCGCCGGGTGCCATATCCACGACGGCAGCGTCGAAGCCCTCGATCATCATGCCGGCGCCGCAGATAAACTGAAGCGGCTCGCCGCGGTCGTAGGAGGAATCGAATTTTGTCCCGTCGTTCAGCGTTCCCTCATAGTGGACGCGGACGATCTTTCCCGCGTTGGGACCCTGGAGAACGACTGAAGGTCCGCCGCAGCCGCTGCATCCGCCGCAGCTGCCTGCTTCACCGTCATGGCATCCGCCGCAGCCGCCTGCCTCACCGTCATGGTGTCCGCATTCATGGCCTTCGCCGTGATGGTGGTCACAGTTCGCGCCGGAGGAGACGAGCTCCCCGTTCAGGAAGTCACGGACCGCCTGGTCCGCGTCCCCGGACGCGCCTGCCACGACCTGGATGCCGGCGGAGGTGAGGGCGCTCATCGCGCCGTCGCCGAGCCCGCCGCAGATCAGGACATCGACCGCCTGACCCTCAAGAAGCCCCGCGAGGGCTCCGTGGCCCAGGCCGTCGTTCCCGATGACCCGGCTTGATACCACCTGGCCGTTTTCCGTTTCGTAAACATTGAACTGCTCCGTCCTCCCGAAATGCTGGAAGACTTCTCCGTTGTCATATGTAACTGCGATCTTCATTCGGTTTTCTTATCTCCTTCTGTCTTCTGATACGCGTAGCGCAGCGTGCCGTCGCCGCCGTAGATGATCTTCCCGCACTTCGTGAACCCGAGCTTTGTAAGCAGGTTCTGCATGACGACGTTGTCCGGGTGCGTGTCGATCCGCAGGTTCCGGTGCCACGAGTACGCGGTCTCGATGCAGAAGGCGCCGGTGCCCTTTACCGACCCGTCGGACGCGATGCGGTGCACCACGCCGTACGGCCTCGGGGCGGTCCAGCTGCCGTCGAAGATCCCCGGGTAATCGGGATCATCGTCCGTTTCGTGGACCTTGTAGAAAAAGACCGCGCAGACTCTGCCGTTTTCCTCGCAGACATAGTTCCTGCGGGAACGGATATCGTCCTCGACATACTCGCGCGGGGGAAAGGTCGTGCCCCACTGCGTGGGGTTGCCGTGCGCAGCCATGAAGGCGCGCGCTGCTGCGTAGATCTCCAGGATCCTGTCCAGGTCTGACCATTCGGCGTGGCGGATCTCCATATGTTCAGTCCTCCTCTTCCGGCGGGTCGTCCGTGTCGATGGCGAAGCCCGACGCGTCCTCGTTCAGGGCGCGGAGAAGGATCGCCTCCTCCTCGGCGTCAAGGCGGTCATGCTCGTCCCCTCGCGGGTCCATCCCGTACCAGAGCGACTCTACCGTGCGCATGAAATCCCGTTCGACGTCGGCTGCGGAAAAGCCGTACTCGCCGTCCTCCACGCCGCTCGCAGCGGTGAGCTCGCGGACGGCGGCCTCGGGGACGTCCGTATAGACGCGGTCCTCAGCGTGCACGTGGATCTCGTAGGTGCGGCCGGCCGTGCCCTCATCGTCAAAGGCCGCCCGGACCTCGCCCTCCTTCTCGGAGAGCTCGCCGTCCTCGGTAAGTACGGTAAAGAATACCGCGGTTCCGGCAGAAAACATTTCAGACATTTGAAACATCTCCTTTTCAGATAATATTTCCGGCACCGATGTCCGGTGCCGGCATTGTCCGCGACGGGACACGGGAACGCGTCAGCCCTCCCCGTCCCAGCAGTAGGTGCAGAGATTCTCCTTCGGGAGCCCGACGGCTGCGACCATGTCGTCCAGGCGGTTGTACGCGAGGGAGGTGAAGCCGAGCTGCGCGCAGATGGAATCAAGCATCCTTCTGTAGCGGTCGGAATTCGGGTCCGCGTAGTCCTCGAGGATCTCGCGCGTCACGTTTTCGCCCTCCTCGTCGCGGATCACGCGGCGGGCGATCAGCTCCATCTCGGAGGTGGAGCGCGAGAAGTTCACGTATCTGCAGCCGAAAAGCAGCGGCGGGCAGGCGGGACGCACATGGACCTCCTTCGCGCCGCTCCGGTACAGGAACTCGGTGGTCTCGCGGAGCTGGGTCCCGCGGACGATGCTGTCGTCGATCAGGAGAAGCCGCTGGCCGTCGATCAGCTCGTGGACCGGGATCAGCTTCATCTTCGCGATGAGGTCGCGCTTTGTCTGTATGGTCGGCATGAAGGAGCGCGGCCAGGTCGGCGTATACTTGATGAAGGGACGCGCGAACGGCACGCCCGACTCGTTGGAGTAGCCGATCGCGTGCGCGATGCCGGAGTCCGGGACGCCCGCGACGCTGTCGATATCGCGCTTTGTCATGCCGTCGCGGCGCGCGAGCAGCCTGCCGCAGCGCACGCGCATGGCCTCGACCGAGATGCCCTCATAGCTCGAGGAGGGATACCCGTAATAGATCCAGAGGAAGGTGCAGATCCGCATCTTTTTCCCGGGGGCGGAGAGGGTGGTGACCCCGTCCGGCGTCATGACGGCGATCTCGCCGGGCCCGAGCTGGCGGAAATCGCTGTACCCGATGTTCAGGTACGCGAAGCTCTCAAAGGAGGCGCAGAAGCCCTCCTCCTTCCGGCCGATGACGACCGGCGTCCTGCCGAGCCTGTCGCGGGAGAGGTAGATGCCCTGCGGCGTCATGATCAGGAGCGTCATGGAGCCGTCGATCACCTCCTGCGCGTAGCGGATGCCGTCTATGAAGTTGTCTCTCTCGTTGATCAGCGCGGCGACGAGCTCCGTCGGGTTGATGGAACCCCCGCTCATTTCCTGGAACTGGGTCCCGCTCTTCTTCAGAATGTGCTCCGCGAGGGAATTGATGTTGTTGATGCGCCCTACCGTGGTGATGGCGTAGGTGCCGTGGTGGGAGCGGATGATGAGCGGCTGCGGCTCATAATCGGAAATACACCCGATCCCCATATATCCGTGCATGCTGTGCACGTCCTTTTCAAATTTCGTGCGGAAGGGACTGTTCTCGATGTTGTGGATGGCCCGGTCAAAGCCGTCCTTGCCGTAGACCGCCATGCCGGCGCGCCTCGTACCGAGGTGGGAGTGGTAGTCCGTGCCGAAAAAGAGGTCGAAAACGCAGTCTTCCTTCAGTGCTGATGCAAAAAATCCGCCCATATAATCTCCGTTCCGTGTTAAGGTCAACGTCTGCGGGTAAAGGATACGGCCGGTGCCACGGGCACCGGCCGCATACACAGTAAAAGTGTAAATTATTCTCCTGAATTTATCAACATCCTAAAACCGACAAAGAATCTGCCGAAATGGACCGGGTTTTGCATCATTCATGCGTACGGGAGACGTAAAAAGGGCGTTTTATTCGCATTTCGCGAGCAGCTTCTCCCACTTTTCGTCTACGTAATGCTGCGCGGCCTCGATGGTCCACTCGTTCCCGCGGCTGAAGCAGTGGCGGAAGCGGCCCTGGAGCTTCATGAACTCCTCGACCGGCAGCTTTTTCCTCGGGACATAGCTTAAGTAGTACCTGCCCTCGATCACCTCGTAGAGCGGCCAGACGCAGGTCTCCACCGCCATGCGGCAGATGTCCGGCAGGAGATGGGCGGGGTACTGCCAGCCGCGCGGGCACGGCGCCATCACGTTCACGAACGCGGGGCCCGGGGTGTAGATCGCGCGGTGCGCCTTCTGGTGGAAGTCCTTGAAGTTCCCGATAAAGGTGGTCTGCGCGACGTAGGGGATGGCGTGGGCCGCCATGATCTCCGTCAGGTCCTTTTTGTTCTGCTTCTTGCCGTTCGACACGGTGCCGGCGGGGCTGGTAGTCGCGCTCGCGAAGCGCGGCGTGGAGCTGGAACGCTGGATGCCGGTGTTCATGTACGCCTCGTTGTCGTAGCAGAAGTAGACCATGTCGTGGCCGCGCTCCATGGCGCCGGAAAGGGACTGGAAGCCGATGTCGTAGGTCCCGCCGTCCCCGCCGATGGTCAGGAACTTGTAGTTTTCCTTTATCTTCCCCTTCCGCTTAAGGGCGTTGTAGGCAGCCTCGACGCCGCCGCAGGTCGCGGACGCGTTCTCGAAGGCGGAGTGGATGTAGCTGTCCTCCCAGGCGGTATAGGGGTACAGGAAGGAGGAGACCTCAAGGCAGCCGGTGGCGTTCGTGACTACGGCCTTGTCGCCCGGGTCCAGCGCGCGCATCATGGCGCGGCAGGTGATGCCGGCGCCGCAGCCCGCGCAGAGGCGGTGACCGCCGACGAAGCGCTCCGGCTTGGAAAGCTCGACCTTATGATTGTATGCCATGTCACAGCACCTCCTTCTCTGAAGTGCGCTGACCCATATGGATGTAGCGCGGGCCGGTCTCTCCGGTCGTTACGATCTTTAAAAGATGGCGGTAGACGCGTTCGATGTCACCGACGGCGCAGTCTCTTCCCGCAAGGCCGAAGACCACGTCGATCATCTCCGGGCGGTCCTTCAGGTCGTAGCAGGCGCTCCGGACCTCGGCGAACAGGGGCCCGCCGGCGCCGGAATAGCCCTCGCTCTTGTCCATGACGGCGACCGCCTTCACGCCGGACAGCGCCTCCGCGATCTCCTCGAAGGGGAACGGCCGGAAGACGCGGACCTTGATGAGGCCGGCCTTCACGCCCTCCGCCCGGAGCTTCTCGACACACGCCTTTGCGGTCCCTGCGGTGGAGCCGATCAGGACCAGGGCCACCTCCGCGTCCTCCATGCGGTAGGACTCGAAGAAGCCGTAGTGCCTGCCGAAGGTCCTTTCAAAGTCCGCGGCGACCTCGAGGACCGCGCGCTTCGCGTTCTTCATGGCCTCCGCCTGCTGGACATTGTGCTCCATGCAGTAGGGGCAGGTGTCGTAGGGGCCGACCGCGAGCGGATGGTCCCGCCCGATCAGCGCGTGCTCCGGATCCCACTCGCCGACGAAGGCCTTTACGGCGTCATCCTCCTCGAGGAGGATGTTTTCGACTGCGTGGGAGGTGATGAAGCCGTCCTGGCAGATCATGATGGGCAGGCGGACGTCCGGCGTTTCGGAGATCCGCATGGCCTGCAGGTAATTGTCGTAGGCCTCCTGGTTATTCTCCGCGTAGATCTGGATCCAGCCGGTGTCGCGGGCGCCCATGGAATCCGAGTGGTCGTTGTTGATGTTGATGGGGCCGGTCAGCGTGCGGTTCACGCAGGCCAGCGTGATGGGGAGGCGGGAGGATGCCGCCACGTACAGGACCTCGTACATGAAAGCGAGGCCCGCGGAGCTCGTCGCCGTGACCGCGCGCGCGCCGGCAGCGGCCGCGCCGATGCAGGTGGACATGGACGAGTGCTCGCTCTCGACGGTGACGTACTCGGTGTCTACCTTCCCGTCAGCGACGTACTGCGCGAAGTACTGCGGGATCTCGGTGGACGGGGTGATCGGGAAGGCGGCGAAAACGTCGGGGTTGATCTGCCGCATGGCATAGGCGATTGCCTCGTTGCCGGAAAGACGGTCCCGGATACTCATTCGCGCACCTCCTTTTTCATTTCGATGGCCTGGAACGGGCATACGTTCCAGCAGATGCCGCAGCCCTTGCAGTGGTCGAAGTCAAAGTCCAGCCGCTTCCCTTCCACCACGGGGATGGAGGAATCGGGGCAGAACGGCGCGCAAAGAAGGCACTGGCGGCATTTCACGGGATCCCAGACCGGAACGTCGGAACGCCATTCGCCGGTCTTCGTAAGGCGCGCGGTTCCTCCCTCGTAGATCTCGCCGCCCGGGGTCATCTCCTGCCAGGGGGAGTGCTCATTGATGTTCTTGGCGGATATGCTCATAAGTCTTCCTCCGTTTCAAAGATCGTGAACGGGGCGGGGCCCTGTTCCGCGCTGCCTTCCTGTTCCGCGCCGCCGCGGACCTCCTTCATGGAGCGGACCAGGCAGCTCATGTTGCCCTCGATGACCTGGGGCTTCGTCGCGAACTTATGCCGGAAGGATGCCTCCATGTCCGTGATGAAGCGCGCGGGATCCAGGACGCCGGAGACCTTGACGACCGCGGCCAGCATGGGCGTGTTCGGGAAGTAGCCGCCGAGATAGTGCTCGGAGATCCTCCGGCAGTCGATGGTCCAGACGTTTCCGCTGTACCCGCGGAGAAGCGGGCGGAGCTCCGCGGCGCTTCGCGGGGAGTTGATGATGATGCCGCCCTCCGGATCAAGGCCGTCGGTCACGTGAACCGAGGAGAGGAGGGATTCGTCGACGACCGCGACGAAGTCCGGCTTGTAGATGTTAGAGTGAATGGTGCAGGGGACGTCGCTGATCCGGTTGTACGCGGTGATCGGCGCGCCCATGCGCTCCGGGCCGTATTCCGGGAAGCCCTGCACGTATTTGCCGGACGCGAACGCCGCATCGGCGAGCAGAAGACAGGCCGTCTTCGCACCCTGGCCGCCGCGGCCGTGCCAGCGGATCTCGATCATTTCCTTATTCATGGAGACCTCCTGTAAAAAAAAGAAAGCGCCCCGCAAAGGGACGCTTCCTGTGATGACAAGTGCGTTCTACCACCCTTTTCTGTGTACTCACCGCCGGCCGCGGCACGGAAAGAAGAGCAGGACATGGGACCTCATCCTGCAGCTTTCGCGCCGGACCCTTCCGGATCCATACACGCTTCCTGTAACGGGGAACACCGTCGGCGTCTAATCCGTTTCCGCGGGACAGGTCTCGGCCTGGCTCCCGGCGTCCGCGTTTCGGGCCGCAACTCCGGAGGGATCTTCGGACCCGGCCCCGCGATGCCGGCGTTCCACCGCCTGCCGGCTCTCTGGACCGCGGAGGCTTGCGCCTGCCGGATCTTACTGTCTCCATCAGTATCTTTGAGGGTAACTATGGCAGCGGATGGCTGCATCCGCCGCGTTTCCTTCTGCATGGCCGCGCTCGGGCGGCACATAACATTGCCAGTATACACACACCGCGGACAGATGTCAATCATAAAAGGACACGAGGCCGGGCAGGGCGCAGGGCAAAGGGGCCGGGGCTCAGGCCTTGCCCGTGATCAGCCAGGGCGCGGGCTCCGCGACGAAGTTCCGCTTGTGGTTCAGCTTGCTCACCGCGATCTGGATCACCTCGGTATCGCCGATCCCGTAGTGCTCGAAGAGCGCCGGCAGGGACGCCGCGCACTGGAAGTCCAGGGTGTAGATCAGGAATTCCATGTGCGGGTTCACGCGGAGCAGACACTCGATCTCCTGCTCCATGCTGGCGGAGGCGACGAGCATGGTGAGGGTCGGGACGGGAAGCCCGGCAAGGGCAGCATCGTCCACGTGGTCTATGATCTCGATATTGTGAAGGCCGAACTCGTGCGCGTTCTCCTCCATGGTGCGGCGGTCGTTCCCGTTGTACTCGACGGCGATGATGGTGCCTTCGGGGGCCAGGAGGGCTGCCTCGACCGCGAGGGACTCCCCGCTGATGATACAGAGATTGTCCGCCTGGTCGATATGCATCTTGGACATCATGACCGCGCGGATCTCGCTGCCGACGTAGTGCACGGAGCCGCGGGAGAAGTTCATGTTGCGCATGCCGATCTTCGAGGTGGAGCGGGCATTGGGGTTGATGATCAGCATGGCGGCGGACGCGTTGATGCCGCGGTTGATCATCTCGCGGACCTTGTTGTTCAGGATGGGGCCGGACGGGTCGCTGCCCTCGTTGTACCAGACCTGGCACTCGCCGAGGCCCGCGGTCCACATACGGTAAAAGATATCCGGGTGGCCGGCCTCCGTGAAGACGAGCGTCGCGCTGTGCGACTCCACAGTCGGGATGAGGTTCTTGTTTTTCCGCGTGATGTCAAGGATCTTGATCCTTCCAAGATCCACGGTCGTGGTCTCCGCGTAATAGGTAAGCCATGCGAGAATGGAGCTGTTGGAAAACATCTGCTCTGACATAGGTGATCCTCCGGGGTTCTGAGTCCTTTACTTGATAAACTTCATTGTCTATTGTAGCATAGATTACCTGGGGATTTCATTCCTGACTTCCCGGAAACGGATGCCATTTGGCAGCCCGCGCGGTTTTAAAGCGGGCGGGATCACAAGGAGGAAGATCATTTGGATATTATTAAAAAGATCGCGGACGAACTTGAAGTAAAGGGCTGGCAGGTGCAGGCGGCGGTGGACCTCATCGATTCAGGCAGCACCATCCCGTTCATCGCCCGGTACCGGAAGGAGGCGACCGGGTCCTTAAACGACGAGCAGCTGCGCGCGCTCGGCACGAGGCTCACGGCGCTCCGGAACCTCGAGGAAAAGAAGGAGAAGATCCGCGTAAGCATTACGGAGCAGGGGAAGATGACGGAGGCGCTCCTTCAGGCGATCGAGGCGGCTGAGACAAGCGTCGCGCTTGACGATATTTACCGCCCGTTCCGCCCGAAGAGGACCACCCGCGCGACGATCGCGGCGGAGAAGGGGCTTTCCGGGCTCGCGGACATCATCTGGGCGCAGAAGACGGAGCGGACGCTCCTCGAGGAGGCGGCGCCATATATATCGGAAGAAAAGGGCGTGCTTACCGCGGAGGATGCCGTGAACGGCGCGTGTGATATCCTTGCGGAGCGCTTTTCCGACGCTTCGGCGGTGCGCTCGTACGTGCGCGACGTGACGGAGCGGCGGGGGCTTCTGACCTCCGAGGCGAAGGACGAGACGGTCAAATCCGTGTACGAGCTTTACTACCGCTTCTCGGGGCGCATCTCAAGGATGGAGGGCTACCAGGTCCTTGCGCTGAACCGCGGGGAGAAGGAAAAGATCCTGAAGGTCGCGGTCGAGGCGCCGGAGGACGAGATCCTCGGCTTCCTTGAGAGCCGGCTGATCCGCGGGAACAACGCATCGACCAGGGACGCCATGAAGCGGACCATCCGGGACAGCTACGAGCGGCTCATCGCGCCGGCCATCGAGCGCGAGATCCGGAACGCGCTCACCGAGAAGGCGGAGGACGGGGCCATCAAGGTGTTCCGGAAGAACCTCCACCAGCTCCTTATGGCGCCGCCGGTCGAGGGCGCCGTGGTGCTCGGCTGGGATCCCGCGTTCCGCACGGGCTGCAAGCTCGCGGTGGTCGACGCGACCGGAAAGGTGCTGGACACCGCGGTCATCTACCCGACCATGCCCACAAACGAGGCGAAGCAGCGGGCGGCAGCGGCGAAGATCCGGGAATTCGTGAAAAAGTACCATGTGAACCTGGTCTCCGTCGGCAACGGCACCGCGTCCCGCGAGTCGGAGCAGTTCCTCGTGTCCGTGCTGAAGGACATCCCGGAGAAGGTGTATTACGTGATCACGAACGAGGCCGGGGCGTCCGTCTACTCCGCGAGCGCGCTCGCGACGGAGGAGTTCCCGGAGTTTGACGTGGGGCAGCGCTCCGCGGCGTCGATCGCGCGGCGCGTGCAGGACCCGCTTGCGGAGCTCGTGAAGATCGACCCGAAGTCCATCGGCGTCGGGCAGTACCAGCACGACATGGAGCAGAAGAAGCTCGGCGAAGCGCTGGGCGGCGTGGTCGAGGACTGCGTGAACGCGGTCGGCGTGGACCTGAATACCGCGTCGGCGCCCCTGCTCCAGTATATTTCCGGGATCACGAAGACGACGGCGAAGAATATCGTCGCGTACCGCGAGGAAAACGGGCGCTTCGAGTCGAGAAAGCAGCTTCTGAAGGTGCCGAAGCTCGGGCCGAAGGCCTTCGAGCAGTGCGCGGGCTTCATGCGCATCAGCGGCGGAAAGGAGCCGCTCGACGCGACCGGCGTGCACCCGGAGAGCTATCCGCTTGCAGAAGGGCTCCTGAAAAAGCTCGGCGTCGACAAGGCTGTGCTGAAGGACGGCCCGCTCTCCGCCGTGGCCTCGCCCGCCTTCTTTGCCGCCTGCTCCGAGGAGTTCGGCGTCGGGGAGGTGACCGTGCAGAGCGTGCTGAAGGAGCTCACGACCGCGGGCCGGGACCCGCGCGACGAGATGCCGAAGCCGATCCTGAAAAGCGACGTCATGAGCATGGAGGACCTGAAGCCGGGCATGGTGCTGAAGGGGACGGTACGGAACGTCATCGACTTCGGCGCGTTCGTGGATATCGGCGTGCACCAGGACGGCCTGGTCCATATTTCGAAGCTCTCGAAGCGCCGCGTGAAGCACCCGCTCGAGGCTGTCAGCGTCGGCGACATCGTGGACGTCAAGGTCCTGAAGGTGGATAAAGAAAAAAACAGGATCAGCCTGAGCATGATCCTGGATTGAATTCGACCATGGGGACTGTCCCCATGGTCCAACAAATCAGCGGGGTTCTGTTGATTAATTGACAGGTGTCGAGCCATGGGGACAGTCCCCATGGCTGAAAACCGAGACGGCGAGGACGCCGAAGGCGTAGCCGCACATGTCGAGTAGCATGTCCTGCCACATCATGGCGCGCCCGGGCGTAAAGTGCTGGATGCATTCGTCGGCGGCAGGGACCAGGACCCACAGGAGGAAAAGCTGCGGGAAGCGCGCGGGCGCCCCGGAGGCCTCCTGATCGCGGCAGGTACTACGGGACAGGGCGCGGAAGGCAGCGTTCTCCGCGCCGAGGACGGCGTACTCGGTAAAGTGCGCGGCCTTCCGGACGATGAACGGGCTGAAGAGCACCGGGCTCCTAAGGGCGGAAAGAAAGCGGTTCAGAAGCTCCGTAAGGAAAGAGCTCTCCTGGGAGCTCAGATCCGCGGGGACCATGCTGTGTCCCCAGATGAGCAGGACGGTCACGGGAATAAGGACGCGCAGCACCTTCAGGGCGCGCGGGTATTTCAGATCCATAGATTCCTCCGGTAATTCGAGAGCGAGTCTTGAATGATTATATCATCGGCGCAGGAACGCGTGCGATATGATTTACAGAGAAACGGACATGTTCTTTCCGGCGCCGCTGGCCGCCGCATACCATGTGTACCAGCTGGTGACGCTCAGGAACATGTAAAAACCGCCCGCCCGGGAGGCAGAAAACCGCCCGCGGGCTTGAAAAGGGGATCGTGAACATGAAGCGTAAAAAAGACGCAGGCCTCCTGTACATGCAGGAGCTCGGGATCATGCCCGCGAAGAACGCGGCCCAGGCGCGGGAGGCCCTGGAACGGCTGCCGGACCACGAGGCGCTGTTCAGGGCGCTCACGGACGATGCCGCCGGCCCGCAGGAATTCTATAAGATAAAGAACAGGGACCTTCCCACGTCCATGGCGGTGAACGGCGCGTTCAGCGGGGACGTCTACCGGAAGGCCTGCAACGTGATCGACGGGGCGCCGGAGCTTTTCGGTCCGGAGATCCTGGACCTCGGCTGCGAGGCGGGCATCATGACCTGCTATCTCGCGAAGCGTTTTCCCGGGTCCCGCGTGACCGGGACGGACCTTTGCCCGGAGGCGGTCGCCGCGGCGCGCGAACTGAAGGCGCAGCTCGGGACGGAGAACGCGGTGTTCACGGAAGCCGCGGGCACACGTCCGTCCGGGAGCTTCGACACCGTCTTTTCGCTCCGCACCATGCATGAAAACTGCGACGTCCCGGAGGACGATGCCGCCGGACCCGCCGTGTACGAGGACGCCTGCGCCGCGGCCCTCAGGGACTACGCGGAGGGGCTCTCCGCCTGCCTTAAGCCGGACGGAAGGATCCTTTTCATCGAGCGGGAGGGAAGCATTTTCCACGACGCCGCGCCAGAGGACGATGTTCCTGTCCCGGAGGGCGCGGACGGAAGGGACGCTTTGCTCCGCGGCTTCCTGAGGGCGCTTTCCGCCGCCGGACTCCGGCCGCTTAAGGGAAGCTACCGGAGGATCAGCGCCGCGGAGGCAGGACAGGAGTCCGCTTTCCACGCCTTCGTCTGCGCCCTATGAAAATAATGCTGAAACTGTCCATGGAAAAGTCCGAATTGTCCTGTTGACAGAGGGTCTTCAGGTGCTATACTTGATGTATACAACAGAAATGGCGGACGGTCAGAAAAGGCCGGCAAGCCCAATATTATAAAGGAGAAAGAGACCATGGAGCAGTTAAATTACAGCGTTTTAAAGAAATCCGGTTATGACGGCTATATTCTTGAAAAGGCACCGGTCAAGGTCCTTCAGTTCGGCGAGGGAAACTTCCTTCGCGCTTTCGTTGATTACTGGTTCGACATGTCCAACGAGAAGGCAGGTTGGAACGGCAAGGTCGCGCTTGTGCAGCCGATCGCCATGGGCCTTACCGAGCTTGTCAACAAGCAGGAGGGTCTCTACACGCTGTATCTCCGTGGTTCCGAGAACGGCGAGAAGATCGACAGGAAGCGTGTGATCTCCGTTGTTGACGCATGCTACAACCCCTACGGAGAGTGGGACAAGGTCATCGAGATCGCGAAGAGCGACGACCTTGAGTACATCGCGAGCAACACCACCGAGGCCGGCATCGTCTACGATCCGGAATCCAGGTTCGACCAGGTCCCGCCGACTTCCTTCCCGGCGAAGCTGACCGTCCTCCTTTATGAGCGCTTCAAGGCAGGCAAGAAGGGCCTTGTGATCCTTTCCTGCGAGCTGATCGACGCGAACGGCAAGGAGCTCCAGAAGTGCGTGAACCAGCACATCGACGACTGGGGCCTTGGCGAGGACTTTAAGAAGTGGATCAACGAAGAGAACCTGTTCTGCTCCACGCTGGTCGACCGCATCGTCCCGGGACGCATCAGGGACGCGAAGGAGGTCGCCGCGATCAACGAGGAGAACGGCTATGAGGACCAGCTCCTTGACGTCGGCGAGGTCTTCGGCGTCTGGTACATCGAGGGACCGGAATGGCTCGCTGAGAAGCTTCCGTTCAGAAAGGCCGGCCTGAACGTCCACGTTGTCCCGGAGGTCGCTCCCTACAAGAAGAGAAAGGTCCGCATCCTGAACGGCGCGCACACCGGTTTCGTCCTTGGCGCATACCTCGCGGGACAGGACATCGTCCGCGACTGCATGTTCAACGAGGCGATCCACGGCTTCATGAACAAGATGCTGTACGACGAGATCATCCCGATCCTGCCGCTTGACAAGGCTGACTGCGAGAACTTCGCCGCGGCTGTGACCGACCGCTTCAACAACCCGTTCGTCGATCACCTGCTCATGAGCATCTCCCTGAACTCCACCTCGAAGTGGAAGGCAAGGAACATGCCGTCCTTCCTCGAGTACATCGAGAAGTTCGGAAAGCTTCCGCAGGCGCTGACCATGAGCCTTGCAGCTTACATCGCCTTCTATTCGAACGATATTCAGGAGCTGAACGACGAGGGTCTGGTCTGCAGACGTCCGAAGGGCAACACCTACACGGTGCAGGACGACAGATGGGCGCTTGAGTTCTACTATGACCACAAGGATGACAGCGTTGAGGACCTCGTCCACGCAGTTCTTTCCAACGAGAAGATGTGGGACCAGGATCTCACGAAGATCCCGGAGCTTGAGAAGACGGTCGCTGCAGATCTGAAGAAGATCCGCGAGGAAGGCGCCGAGGCAGCTTACGCGAGCGTCCTGTAATCAGACCGGATGGGAGCCGCCGGAGGGCTGCCCGGGAAAGCCGGGCATCCGTCCTCCGGCAGTATCGCGAAAAAAAGGAGCAGGGCCTAAATGCCCTGCTCCATATGCTCAAACGCGCGGGTGATCGCCGCTTCCTTTGACGCCTGGATGTGCTTCCGCATCTCCTCCGCGGCACCTTCATAGTCGCCGGCGATGCAGGCTTTCAGGATCGCGAGGTGTTCAAGGTAGGACGTTTCGAGACGCTTTTCGTAGGCTGTCCCGGTCATGTGGCGGAAGCGTTCGTTCTGCGTCCGGATCTGCTCGTAGCCCCTCCTGATGTAAATATTCGGGCAGGCGTCCATAATCATGGCGTGGAACTCCTCGTCGAGCGCGTAGGAACGGAGGCTCGCCTCCACGGAGCGGAAGCCGCCCTCGGGCGGAGTTTCGAAGATCTTCAGATATTTCTGAAGGCTGTCCCGCGGGATCAGGTGTCCGCAGGTGAGGATGATGTAGGGCTCATACAGCATGCGGAGCTCAAAGATCATGTTGATGTCCCCGAGCGTCAGCGGCGTGACGGTGATCCCCTTCTTCGGGCGGATCTCGACCAGCCCTTCCTGCTCCAGGCGGCTGAGCGCGTCACGGACGGGCGTACGGCTCAGGCCGAGCACCGAGGTGAGCATTTCCTCATTGAGATTCGAGCCGGGCGCGTACTCACAGGTCACGATCTTTTCCCGGATCTTGATGTAGGCGAGTGTTTTCAGGTTCGATTTTGGCAAGATGGTATCCCCCGTGATCCAAACGGCCGCAGAGCGCGGCTGTGTTGTATACTTCATTTTACCAGTTTAACATTGCGGTTCCGGCTGCGCAAGCCGGTGTTGATAAAAAGAGTATGTATCTGGAAGGAGAGTCCGATGCTGGATTTCATCAGGATCAATCATGAGGATAAGGTCGCGGTTGCGCTGCATCCGCTTACGAAGGGCTCCGTCCTGAATGTCGACGGGGTCGAGGTCACACTGGCCGAGGATATTCCCCAGGCGCACAAGTTTGCGCTGACGGATATCAAAGCCGGAGAGCCGGTCATCAAGTACGGGCTCAGGATCGGCTACGCGAAGGAGGATATTCAGAAGGGCGCGTGGATCCACGTCCACAATCTGAAGACCGCCCTCGGCGACAAGCTGGAATACAAGTACGAGCCGGACGTCCCGGTCGTGGAACCGACAGAGCACGCGGTATTCCGTGGCTTCAGGAGAAAGGACGGACGCGTCGGCATCCGCAACGATATCTGGATCCTGCCGACGGTCGGCTGCGTCAATTCCGTCGTGAAGGGAATGGAGCAGGAAGCGAAGGAGCGCTTCGCGCTCGGCGATCCCGAAAAGGGCGTCGAGGACATCTTCTGCTTCAACCATCCCTACGGATGTTCCCAGATGGGCGATGACCAGGAGAACACCAGAAAGGTGCTTGCCAGCATCATCCACCATCCGAACGCTGCAGGTGTGCTGGTCGTGGGCCTTGGGTGCGAGAATTCGAACATCCCGGTGCTCATGGACTACATCGGCGAATACGACAGCGAGCGCGTAAAGTTCCTCGTCTGCCAGGACTTCGAGGATGAGACCGAGGAGGCGATGAAGCTGATCGGCGAGATCTACGAAGCGGCAGCCTCCGACAGGCGCGTGGACTGCGACGCCTCCGAGCTGGTCGTAGGCCTTAAGTGCGGCGCTTCCGACGGCATGTCCGGCATCACCGCGAACCCGACGGTCGGCGCGTTCTCCGATATCCTCGCTTCCAAGGGCGGGACCACGATCATGACCGAGGTGCCGGAGATGTTCGGCGCCGAGACCATCCTCATGAACCGCTGCAAGGATGAGGAGACCTTCGACAAGACGGTGAAGCTCATCAACGACTTCAAGCAGTACTTCATGGATCATCACCAGACGATCTACGAGAACCCGTCCCCGGGCAACAAGAAGGGCGGCATCTCCACCCTGGAGGACAAGTCCTGCGGCTGCACCCAGAAGGCAGGGACCGCGCCGGTCTGCGGCGTGCTTGAGTACGCGGAGCCGGTAAAGGAGAAGGGCCTGAACCTTCTGTCCGCGCCGGGCAACGACCTTGTCGCTTCGACCGCGCTGGCAGTCTCCGGCGCGCACATGGTCCTCTTCACGACCGGACGCGGAACGCCGTTCGCGACGCTTGTGCCGACGATGAAGATCTCCTCCAACACGCGGATCGCGACGATGAAGAAGAACTGGATCGACTTCAACGCCGGACGCATGGTCGAGGACCTCACGAAGGAGCAGGTCGCGCAGGATCTCTTCGATTATGTGCTGCGCGTCGCCTCCGGCGAGAAGGTAAAGTCCGAGGCCGCCGGCTTCCACGACATCGCGATCTTCAAGCAGGGCGTGACCCTGTAATAAAACAGAACAGTAATAAACAAAGGAGCCGCGGGGCTGGTCGCCCCGCGGCTCCTTTGTCGACCATGGGGACAGTCCCCATGGTCCAACAAAAACGGGTTCAAGTGTTGATTAACAGCACGAGTGTTTAGCCATGGGGACAGTCCCCATGGCCGAAACCGAAATTTACCGGACGACCGAGACCTCCCGGATCCCGTACGCCAGAAACACGGGGACCAGGTCCTCCGTGAGGACCTCACCGCACACCGCGATGGGAACGGCGGGAGGGCAGGACACGGTAGCCTCGCCGAGGACGCGCCCGGCGCTTTCGCGGACGTCGATGGTCTCATGCGGCGAGAACACCGCCTCCCGGATGCTCATGGCGCGCTTAAGGGGCCTGAGCTTAAGGCCCGGTCCCGCCTCCGGCGGCGGCGCCTTCCGCACGCCGTGCGTCAGGAGCTTCGGCAGGTCGCGGAACACCTGGACCAGCCGGAGATAATCGACAGTATAGTTCTCCGGCGTGAACATGCAGACTACGTAGTGCACGTCGGCAAACTCCGGCTCGATCCCGTACTGGCGCAGCATGTCCGCGAGCTTCATCCCGGAGACGCCGCTCCCCGCGCTGCCCGCGTCGAGCACGAGCTTCAGCGGCTCGCTCTCCAGCGACCGGATCCCGAGTACCGCGAGGTAGTCCCTGAGCCCCGCGACCCTGCGGCAGGCCTCCGCGAGCCGCTTCGGATACCCGTCCTCCAGATACCGGTTGCAGAGGTCCAGGGACTGGAGGATCACGTAGGACGGGGAGGTCGATGCGAAAAGCGCCAGCGCGTTCCTGGCCTCCGCGCCGACGTCGCGCGCCGCCTCATGGCTCAGGTGCAGGTAGGCGCCGCCCGTCAGCACCGGGAAGGTCTTGTGCGCGGAGTCGCAGCACATATAGGCGCCGAGGTCCAGCGGATGGCGCGACTCGGAAAGGAAGCGGAGGTACGCCCCGTGCGCGTTGTCGACGATGAGCGGGACGCGGCCCTCGCCGCAGGCCAGATCCACCGCGGCGCGGATCCCGCGGATATCCGCCTCCGCGCCGAGGTAATCGGGACTTGTGAGCCAGACGGCGGCAGGCACCCGTCCCTCCCCGGCAAGCCGCCGCAGGGCATCCCCGACCGATCCCGGCGACGGATGGCAGCCGCAGACCGAGTCCGGGCCCTCCGTGTCCGGCCAGACCCATTCGACGTCAAGGTCCAGGAGGGCGCACGCGGAGAGGAACACCTTGTGCACGTTCCGCGCCGCGAGGATAAAGGGCCTCGCGGACGATGCTCCCGGCGCCCGGCTTTCACGCTCCCGCCAGCGGAGCAGCGCGAGAAAGAGCATCGCGCGGATCGGGAGGCTCGAGCCCTCCGTGGAGTAGAGCGTCTGTCCGGAGCCGAAGAGCGCGGCCGCGTTCGCCTCGCTTTCCCCGATGATCCCGGTTCCCTCCGAGAGGACGTCCGCCCCTTTGATCTCCGTGATGTCCCGCTGCTCAATGCTCAGGGGACCGTGGCCCTTGTGCCCCGGCATGTGGAGCCTGGATGTGCCGGAGGCGATGTATTCCGTGACAAAATCGTAGATGGGTGTCTTCATTTTCGTTTCTCCCCGTCCTGTTCCGCGCCGCGTGTGACGGCGCCTTCGCCGAACCGCGTGCGGATATGCTTCATCATTTCATCAAGCCTCGCGCTGCGTTTCTTTTGCCTTTCTTCCGCTTTCTCGCGGGCGGCCCGTTCCGCCTCCGCTGCAGCTTTTTCCGCTGCAGCTTTTTTCCGGGCCTCCTTCTCTGCTGCGTCCCGTTTCGCGGCGGCAGCGGCTCTCTCCGCCTCCGCGGCAGTTTTCTCCCGCACGGCCTTTTCCGCCTCTGCCGCTTTCTCCGCCTCTTCCGCCTCGCGCTCCGCCGCCCAGTCAAAGAGCGACACCTGCTCATAGGTCCCTGACGTCAGGTTCGCGGCGCTGACGCCGACCAGCCGTAAGACCTGCCCCTCGGCAAAGAGACCGCCGGGCCCGAAGAGCAGGGCGTGCATGAGCTCCTCGGAGGTGCTGAGAAGGACCGCCTCGTCATTCGTCGGGCGGGCAAGCGTCATCTGCCTCGTGTGCCGCCGGAATTCCCCCGTCTTCACGATCACGCCGACCGTCTGCGCCTTCACGCCGTCGCGCTGCATGCGGCGAGATACGCTTTTCGACAGCCCGGAAAGGATCTCCGGCGCCTTCTGCTCATAGTTCAGCTCCGTGATGTCCTCGGACATGGTCCGTTCATTCGAGTAGCTCTTCGCGTCGGCGTGCTCCGTGTGGACCGGCGAGGTGCTGATCCCGTTCGCGCTTCGCAGGATGTAGGCCCCGGCACGGTCGCCAAGGATGGACTTAAGGATCTTCGGGTCGGTCCCTGCCGCGTCGCCGATGGTCCGGATCCCGAAGCCCGCGAGCCGTTCCGCGGTGGCCCCGCCGCAGCCGAACAGCTGCCCGACGGGCAGCGGCCACATTTTTTCAGGCACCTCGGAGGGCCAGAGCGTGTGTGTTTTGTCCGGCTTCTCGAAGTCGCTCGCCATTTTCGCGAGGAGCTTGTTGGAGGAGATCCCCACGTTGACTGTGAAGGAGAGCTTTGTGCGGATCTCGTCCCGGATCTGTTTCGCGGTGTCCTCGGGCGGGCCGTCCAGAAGGCCCGTCATGTCGAGGAACGCCTCATCGATCGAGACCTGCTCGAGAACGGGAGAGTACGTTTTCAGGATCGCAATGAACGCCCTGGAATACTCCCGGTAGGTCTTAAAGTCCGACGGCACGAGGATCAGCTCCGGGCACTTCCGGAGCGCGGTCATGACCGGCTCTCCGGTCTTCACGCCGAACCTTTTCGCGGGGATCGACTTCGCGGTGATGACCCCGTGGCGGGTCTTCACATCGCCCCCGACCGCCGACGGGACCGTGCGGAGGTCCAGCGCCCCCGGGTCCTCCCTCAGCCGCTTCACGGCACTCCAGGAGAGGAACGCGGAATTCACGTCGATATGGAAGATCACGCGGTCCATCCCGGGCCTCCTTTCCCGCGCCGATCTGCGCTGCCTTATACTTCGATTTTAGACCGTGCGTCCCGCCCCTGCAACTTGCAAAGCGCGGGAAATGCAGGTATAACAGACAAAAGCGCGGGAAATGCAGGTACGACAGGCAAAAGCGCGGGAAATGCCGGTACAACAGACAGGAGCGCGGGAATTGCTGGTACAACAGGCAGAAGCGCGGGCTGCGCGAAAAACCGCCGGGGAAGGGAGCAGGGACATGCCCGAGATCATGCAGTGGAAATTTGAAGGAAAAAAAGAGGACCGCGTTTCCGTGCGGTCGTTCCTTAAGCTGCACCGGTTCCCGAAGTCCGTGATCTCGTCCCTGAAGGGGATCCCGGGCGCGGTCCTCGCGGACGATGCTCCCGTGAAGATGAACGAGCTCCTTTCGGGCGGGGAGACCGTCACGGTCCGGTTTCCGGAAGAAAAAGGCTCCGGGAACATCGTCCCCGAGGACATCCCGCTCGATATCCTTTACGAGGACGATGCTGTCCTCGTGGTGAACAAGCCGGCGGGGATGTCCGTCCATTCGTCGATGAACCATCACGGGAAAACGCTCGCGAATGCCTGCGCCTTCCATTTCCTGAAGGAAGGGCACAGCTGCGCGTTCCACTGCGTGAACCGCCTGGACCGGGATACGACCGGGGTGACGGTCATCGCGAAGGACCGCCTGTCCGCGGCGATCCTCGGGGAGGCGGCGGAGGCGCGGAGGGTGCACAGGGAGTATCTCGCGGCCGTGACAGGGATCACGGAAAGAAAGGGGGCGGTCGATGCTCCCCTGGGCCGGGTCCCCGGCTCCGTGATCCTGCGCAGGGTCGATCCCGAAGAAGGGCAGGCGGCGCACACGGAGTATGAACGCGTCGGGACTGCCGTGTACGGGGAAGACGGCCGGCCGGTCTTTCGCCGGGACGATGAAGACGGGCGGTCTGCCGGTCAGGAAGATGTGCAGGCCCGGGAGGCCTACTCCCTTCTCCGTCTGCGGCTCGGGACCGGCAGGACGCACCAGATCCGCGTCCACATGCTTTCGATCGGGCATCCGATCCCCGGGGACTATCTCTATAATGAAGACTACCGGAGGATCTGCCGGCAGGCGCTGCATTCGCACGCAGTGGAATTTCCCCACCCGCTGACCGGGGAGATCATGCGCTTCACCGCGCCTCTGCCCGCGGACATGCGGGCTTTGCTTGGCCTGTGAGCGGAGAGGGGAGAAAACCGCGGACCGTCGCACGAAAAAAGAGCCCCCGCGGCATACACACGAAGCTTTGAACGGCTTCCGTGCGTATGCCGCGGGGGCTCTTTTTTTATCTCAGCGGCGTTCAGATCTCGCCGCTTCCCATCGCGGTCGAGCTTTTGATCACTAGGCGGACTTCGCTCCGATCTCCGCGATCGCTTCCGACCAGAAGGTCGTCGTTGTCGCGAAGGATTCCAAGTACAACACCATCGAAGAGCTTCTTGACGATATTAAGGCGAACCCCGGCAAGATCCAGATGAGCTACACCGGCCCCGGCGGATCCGGCCACATCCAGGCGCTGATCCTCAACAAGTTCGGCTATGAGCCGGCTCTGACCGCATATTCGAGCGGCAGCGAGGGCATCACCGCGGTTCTCGGCAAGCAGGTCGAGTTCACGAACTCCAACTACGCAACTGTCGCTTCCTATATCGAGAGCGGCGACCTGAAGCTCCTTGCGGTCTGCTCCGACGAGCCGCTGGGCGCGCACCCGGAGGTCCCGACGCTTGCGTCCGTCATCGAAGGCAGCGAAGAACTGATGAAGATCCCGTACAGCCCGCTGAGCCTGATCGTCGACAAGGACGTCCCGGCAGAGGTGCAGGTAGTCCTCCGCGACGCGACCATGAAGGCTGTCGAGGATCCGGAATTCAACGCGTTCATGGACAAGAACAGCATCTCCAAGCTGTATGAGAAGTATCCGACCATCGAGGACACCAAGAAGTTCTTCGACGAGTGGGAGTCCACGGTCTCCTGGATGCTTTGCGAAGCGGGCGGAGGTGCTGGAGGCCTGCGGCGCGTCCGTCGACATCGGCCCGGCGGATATGACCGTCCACGGCGGAAGGCCGCTGCACGGCGCGTCCGTATCCAGCCACGACGACCACCGCGTAGCCATGGCCATGGCGGTCTGCGGGCTTTTCGCGGACGGAGAGATGAAGATCGACAATCCGGAGTGCGCCTACGTTTCGTTCCCGGGCTTCTGGGACCTTATGAACACGATCGGCTGCGGCTTCGAGCTCAGAGACTGAACGGATCAGACTGTTCGGATAATTACGTAATAAACAGATAACATGTCCGGAAGGGGAGGCTTATAATGAAAACAGTAATGATGAGAGATCTTAAGATCGGCGCCGGCGCGCCGAAGGTCATTGTCCCGATCGTCGCGAAGGACGCTGCAGGTATCGCTGCCAAGGGCAGGGAGCTCACGGGCTATACCATGGACGTCGTCGAGTGGCGTGTGGATTTCTATGAGGACGTCTTCGAGATCCCGAAGGTCATTGAGACCGCGAAAGCGCTGCGGGAAGCGCTCGGGGAGATCCCGGTGCTCTTCACCTTCCGTACGAAGAAGGAGGGCGGCGAGAAGGAGATCGATATGGAGACCTACACCGCGCTCAACAAGGCAGTCGCGGAGAGCGGCTATGTCGACGCGGTCGATGTCGAGATCTTCTCCGGGGACGACGTCGTCCGGGAGAACATCGCGAACATCCACGCGGCCGGCAAGGTCGTCGTAGGATCGAACCATGATTTCTTCAAAACGCCGGACAAGGCGGACATCCTGTACCGTCTCCGCAAGATGCAGGACCTCGGGGCCGACCTTCCGAAGATCGCGCTGATGCCGACCTGCAGGCAGGACGTCGCGACCGTGCTTGCGGCGACCGCCGAGATGGCGGAGAAGTACGCGGACCGGCCGATCATCACCATGAGCATGGGCCCGATGGGCGTGATCACACGCATCGCCGGCGAGGCCTTCGGCTCCGCGATGACCTTCGGCGCGGTCGGACAGGTCTCCGCGCCCGGCCAGATCCCGGTCGAAAAGCTGCAGGCCGCCATGGCGATCCTGCACGAGGCAATGTAAGGAGGTTAACGATGAGCAGGAACGTAACAGGACATACGAAGCTTCTCTGCCTTTTAGGCAGCCCGGTCGCGCACAGCATTTCCCCGGCCATGCACAATGAGGCATGCAGGCTTCTTGACCTTGACTATGAGTACCTGGCGTTCGATGTGACGCCGCTCCATCTCGAGACGGCGGTCCGCGGCCTTGTCGCCATGGGCGCGCGGGGCTTCAACCTCACCATGCCGGACAAGAACGACATGGCGCTTCTGGTCGACGAGCTGTCCCCTGCGTCCAGGATCACCGGCGCGGTCAATACCGTGATCAACGACAACGGCAGGCTGACCGGCACCACCACGGACGGCATCGGCTGGATGCGGAGCGCGCTTGACGCGGGCGTCGACCCGGTCGGGAAGCGCATGGTGCAGCTTGGCGCAGGCGGCGCCGGCACCGCGATCCTCGTGCAGGCCGCGATCGACGGAGTAAAGTCCATCGACGTGTTCAACGCGCGCGACGCCTTCTGGCCGCGCGTCGAAAATATCGTGCAGCAGCTGAACGAGCAGACCGCCTGCAAGGTGACGCTTCACGACATCAAGGACCTTGACCAGATGAAGAAGAGCATCGCGGACGCGGACATCCTTCTCAACACGACCCCGGTCGGCATGGCGCGCATCCCGGGGTGCCTGATCCCGGATCCGTCCTACTTCCACGAGGGGCTGGTCGTCTCCGACGTCATCTACGAGCCGCGCGAGACGGAGCTTCTTAAGATGGCGCGCGAGGCGGGACTTAAGACCTTCAACGGCATGTACATGCTCCTCTACCAGGGCGCTGCCTCCTTTGAGCTCTGGACCGGCGAAAAGATGCCGACGGAAGAGATCAAGGCAAAATACTTCACATGATATGGAACCCGCGCGGCGTCCCCGCAGGAAAGCTGTGCAGGCACATATAACTCCTCTTAACAAGGACCCCTTCCGGAACCGCTCCGGAGGGGGTTCCCTGTTTCTGCAGGAGCCTTGCTTTGGGAGCATTGCCCGCGGGGCACCGGAAGCATAGTCCTCCCCGGGGAAGCGCAAGCGCCCGGCGCGCAAGTCCCGCCTGTGGTACTTTAATAAGAAGTACAGGAAATATTCATGAACGCTTCACAACGGGGTCACGAAAACATGATATAAAAATAACAAGCAGTTCCCTTCCTGCCGCGGCAGCGCCCGGGAAAAGGGAAACTGTCCGGTGTGACGGCAGCCTGCGCGCGGGGCTTTATGTCCCGCGGACGGGATCTTAAAAAAGAAACGGAGAACGACTATGACAGGAAGATACATGAGAAGCGGAAGGCTCCTCCTCGCGGCAGCGGCAGCGGTGTTCGCGCTCTCTGCCTGCGGACAGGGAGGCGGCGCGAAGGAGACCACGGCGGCGCAGCCTGCGGAGACAGGCGCTGCGGAGACAGGCGCGGCTGAGACCACGGGCCAGGCAGCCGAGACAGGCGGCGCCCCTGCCGGCTGGGAAAGCGCGGAGGACCAGAGCGCGGCCGCCGGCGCGGAAAAGCCGGGCGATGTGATCGGAAGCACGGCGGTCACGAAGCTCCCGGCGGTCGACATGGCGAAGTGGAACTACAATGAGGCGGACGACGTCTACTGGCAGACCGGACTTTCCTACTGCGAGTTCCCTGCCGAGGACGAGTACCAGACCCTCGGCTTCTTCGTGCCCGGAGGCTTTTTCGAGGCGGAGAAGAACAGTGACGGGCTCTATACCTGCAAGATCCGGAACGGAAACAAGGTCGGGAACTACACCGCGGAAACGGCGCCGGTGATCGTCCCGGTCAACACGCCCGGCTACATGGCCATGGCGGCCCCGACGGCGTATGACAGCTCCTTCGGCTACGGAAGCGTAAAGGACTACACGGACCAGGGAATGATCCTCCTCTTCGCGGGCTGCCGCGGGCGGGAGCAGGGCGCCCCGCTCGGCGTGGCGGACCTTAAGGCGGCGATACGCTACTACCGGTACAACGCCGGGGCAGGGCTCCTCCCGGGCGCTGAGGACAGCGTCTTCACGGAGGGCATGAGCGGCGGCGGCGCGCAGAGCGCCATCCTCGGGGCAAGCGGCAACAGCGCGCTTTACGAGCCATACCTTAAGGAGATGGGCGCGGTGTCCGGCGTGAGCGACGCGGTCAGGGGATCCATGTGCTGGTGCCCGGTCACGAGCCTTAACATCGCGGACGAGGCCTACGAGTGGAACCTCGGGGCGACGCGGAGCGGCCTTTCAGAAGAGCAGCAGAAGCTTTCCGACGGCATGGCAGAGGCCTTCGCCGCGTATATCAACGGGCTGGAGCTCGAGGACGGGTTCGGCGAAAAGCTGGAGCTTCTCGAGTCCTCCGACGGGATCTTTCAGAAGGGCAGCTACTACGACTATCTCTGCGGTGTGGTGGAGACTTCGCTTGAAAACTTCCTCGCGGACACGGAGTTCCCGTATGACGCGTCGGCATCGTCCGGAAAGCACGTCCGCCCGAGCGGCGTGCCCGAGGGGATGGTCGGGGGGCCGAACGCCCCGGCGAAGGACCAGACCGACTATTCCGCCTTTGACCACGTAAAGCGGACGGGCGGGACGCAGGCGGCGGTGAGCCTCACCGGGACCTACCAGACGCCCGCGGAATATGTGAATGCCCTGAACGCGCAGTTCTCCTGGGTCGACTATAACGAGGCGACCGGCACCGTCAGGATCTCCTCACTAAAGGATTTCTGCAGGGCGCAGAAAACGGCGGGCAAGAGCCTCGGCGCGTTCGACCAGCTGGACCGCGGACAGGGAGAGAATACGCTCTTCGGCTTCGGCGACGGAGAGGGCGCGCACTTTGACCCGGTGCTCGCGGAGCTTGTCAAGGGCACGAAGTACGAAGCAGCGTTTAAAGAAGACCTTGAGGCAAAGGACTTTACCGGGACGGATATGCAGACGCGCGTCAACATGTACGACCCGCTCTACTACCTTTTAAAGACCGGCGGCGGCTACGAGACCAGCCGGCCGGCGGAGTTCTGGCGCATCCGGACGGGGATCACCCAGAGCGATACGGCGCTCACCACGGAGGTGAACCTCGCGCTTGCGGCGGCGCAGTACCGGCCGGGCACGGAGGTCGACTTCGAGACGGTCTGGGGCAAGGGCCACACCATGGCGGAGCGCACCGGGGAGTCCACGGAGAATTTCATCAGCTGGGTCAACAGCTGCATGGGTCACTGAAAATAAAGAAGCTCATAATAAAAGGAGCACAAAATAAAAGAAGCACACCATAAAGAAGTCCGGTCCAAAGAAAATTTGGACTGGACTTCTTATTTGTCAGGATGTATTCTTTCTGATGGTATATTTTCGGATCTACAACAAAGGGGGTAAATAATGAGTCAGTACGAAAAGAAGGCGGATGCCATCTACGACGCGCGGACGCTCGGCACGCCGAAGATGCTGCTGCTGGGACTGCAGCACATGTTCGCCATGTTCGGGGCGACGATCCTTGTCCCGATCCTGGTAGACAGCTATTTCCACGGGGAAGGGCTTTCCGTCCAGGTCACCCTGTTCTTCGCGGGTCTCGGCACGCTGTTCTTTCATTTCGTTTCCAAGTGGAGGATCCCGGCATTCCTCGGATCATCCTTCGCCTTCCTGGGAGGCTTCGCGACCGTCGCTGAGCTGAACAGCGGCATCTACGCCGACATGACCTACGGGGAAAAGCTTCCGTACGCCTGCGGCGGCATCGTGGTCGCCGGCCTTTTGTACCTGCTGCTTTCGCTGGTCATCAAGGTGCTCGGCGTGAAGCGCGTCATGCGGTTCCTTCCGCCGGTCGTCACCGGCCCGATCATCATCTGCATCGGACTGTCGCTTGCGGGCTCCGCGATCAACAACTGCCAGGCCAACTGGTTCCTTGCGTTCATCGCGCTGGCTACGGTCATCTGCTTCAACATCTGGGGCAAGGGCCTGTTCAAGATCATCCCGATCCTGATGGGCGTCGTGATCTCCTACGCGGTCGCGCTGGGCATGAACATGACCGGCATCGCGAACCCGGACGGCTCCGCAATCCTTAACTTCTCCGGCGTCTCGCAGGCGTCCTGGATCGGGCTTCCGAACTTCCAGATCTGCAAGTTCGACATCACCGCGATCCTTGTCATGGCCCCGATCGCGATCGCGACCATGATGGAGCACATCGGCGACATGTCCGCGATCTCCGCGACGGTCGGCGAGAACTTTATCGAGAACCCGGGCCTGCACCGCACGCTGGTCGGCGACGGCCTTGCGACCGCGATGTCCGCCTTCTTCGGCGGCCCGGCAAACACGACCTACGGCGAGAACACCGGTGTCCTGGAGCTCTCCCACGTCTATGACCCGCGCGTCATCCGCCTTGCCGCGGTGTACGCGATCGTGCTGTCCTTCATCCCGAAGTTCGCGCAGATCATCTCCTCGCTTCCGGCTTCCATCATCGGCGGCATCAGCTTCATCCTTTACGGTATGATCTCCGCGATCGGTGTCAGGAACGTCGTCGAGAACAAGGTCGATTTCGCGAACAGCCGCAACCTGATCATCGCGGCGGTCATCCTGGTCTCCGGCCTCGGCTTCACGAACGGCCTGACCTTCGACATCGGCGGGACCTCCATCACGCTGACCAGCCTTGCGATCGCTTCGATCGCCGGCGTCATCCTGAACGCGGTGCTTCCGGGCAACGACTACGAGTATGGCGTCAACCCGAAGGGCGACCGCCAGAGAGGCGTTACGCTGAAGCGCTGACGGCGGGTTTTGACAAAAGAAAAAGATATGGTATACTGTTCTGACAGTACAGTACAGTAAGTCCGGCGCGCTGTGCTCAGCGCGCCGGATGTGTTTTTGAAAGGAGTTCTGAAATGGCGGAAGAAATGAAGGAGCTTGTCTCCAACCAGATGCTGGTGGGCGAGATCATCAGACAGTATCCTGACGCGGCGTTCGCGCTGATGCAGTGCGGCATGGGCTGCGTTTCCTGCCCGGCGTCCCAGGGCGAGACGCTCGAGGAGGCCTGCATGGTCCACGGGATGAACGCGGACGAGGTCTGCACGTACGTGAACGAGTACCTCGGCCTGATCCCGGTCGCTGAGGACGAGGTCCCCGCGGACGCAGGGAAGGCGGAGTGACCGGCGGAGTCTTAAGAGACTGAACTGCCGCACGGAAAGAAATGATCCCGGCAAATTTCCCCGGGTATCCGGCGCTTATGCACAGGCGCCGGACACGGGGAAATTTGCCGGGAATTATTTTATCGGTGCGGCGTGCAGGTCCCGCGAGCGGGACTTGAACGTCCGGCGGGCATCCCTCTGCTTCTGAAAGCGGCGAAGCGTTCAGCCTTCCAGGCGCTTCCGGAGCTCCTTAAGGATCTCGTCATGCGTATGGGAGCGCAGGCCCGGGAAGGCCTTCATGAGGCGGCCGCGCCCGAAGTGCGCGGAGCCCCTTAAGCGCGCCGCATGCGCGTCCAGCATTTCCGCGAAGCGGAGCTCGGCGGCTTCCCGCTTTTCGCGGAGCTCCGTTATCTTCGCGTCGAGCTCTGCCTTCTGGAGGATTTTTGCGCGCTCGTATTCCGCGCGCTTCTCCTCCACGGCGTCCTTCAGCTCGGCGCGGGCGAGCGCGGCCTGGACCTGGTGCTCGCCGATCTTCTGCTCAGCCTGGATGGTCCCGGCCCCGATATGCTCGGTCATGCTGTCGCTGAGCCCCCGGAGGGATCTCCGGAACCGCTCCAGCTCCTCGTAGTCCTTCGCCATATCGCGGACGGTAAGGTACGTGACGATGAGGTCGGCAAGATAGATGGTGTAAACAAGCGCGAGGATGACCCATCCCGCGATGGAGACCGGGATCAGGAAGTCCGGGATCAGCGAGACCGGCGGGTGGACAAAGCCGACGACCAGCAGCACGCCAAGTCCCCAGAGGATACTGAATTTCAGGCAGATGTAGCCGTGAAAATTGAACGGCAGGCCGCTGTAGTCCCACCACCGCATGTGGAAGAGCCTGTCGAGGGCCCAGCCGCCGAAGAGCTCGATCGCCGTGGTGAGGGCCATGCCGCCCGCGAAGAGCGCGGGGACGGGCGGTTTATCCGCCCCCGGCGGCGTGACGGCGTACACCAGGATGAGCACCGCGATCATGCCGAAGCCGTAGATCGGGCAGACGGGACCGTTCAGGAAGCCGCGGTTCACGATCTTTCCCTGCGCGATCACGTGGTAGACGACCTCCACGACCCACCCGAGGATCGAATAGAGAAGGAAAAACCAGATAAGCTCGTAATAAGTCATGCCTGCAAACATAGGCGGGTTCCTTTCCGGGGGGCATGGACAGCAGAGTGCCCGTATATTATAAAATGCGGAAGGCGGAAAAGCAATTTTCGCGGCGCCGTTTCGCAGGAGTTTCGGGATATTCCGGTTTTTCCGCCGGATATCGGTTATAATGGTTTTAACACGAAGGAAAAGAAGCCGGGCGCGCCCGGCAGCAGAACGGAAAGTGACTGACATGAAGGCCTGCTTTTTTGACATCGACGGAACCTTATATTCCCACAGGACGTGGTGCGTGCCGGAAAGCGCTGTCAGAGCGCTCCGCCGGCTCAGGGAAAACGGTATAAAGACCGCGGTCTGCACCGGGCGGTCCCTGGGGGCGCTCCTTGCGCTCCCGGTCGCGGAGATCCCGTTCGACGCTTATCTGACGCTGAACGGCCAGCTCTGCTACGACGCGGACAGAAATGTATTTGCGGGAACGCCCATCCCCCAGGAGGATATTGAGATCCTGACCATGGTCTTTCTCGCGGAGCGGATCCCGATCGTGATGAAGGACGAATACGGCGCGGTGATCAACGTGGTCACTGACCGGGTCGTCCGCACACAGGTGGACGCGGACGAGGCCGTCCCGGAGCGGGGCTTCCGCGTGGGCGGGAGCATTTACCAGATGACCGCCTTCGTCAACCGGCGGCAGAGGGAGCTCTTAAAGGAGCTCCTGGATCACTGCGACGTAACGAGCTGGCATGAAAACGGCATCGACATCGTGGCGAAGGGCAGCGGCAAGGACGTGGGGATCCGGCACTATCTCGAACTGACCGGAATCAACAGGGAGGAGACCATGGCATTCGGGGACGGGGAAAATGATATCCGGATGCTGAAATACGCCGGGACCGGAATCGCGATGGGCAATGCTTCCGAAGCTGCCAAGGCAGCTGCGGACTATGTGACCTCCGATATCGACGATGACGGGATCGCGCGGGCACTTGCGCATTTCGGGCTCCTCTGACTGAAGTAAACAATACGCGGGAAAAGTTAACTATCTGTTTATATTAAGGTTGACAATCCAGGCCGGACTCCCTATACTTTAGGGGTCCGGCCGTTCTTTGTTTAAACGGCGGACGGAAAAAGGATATTTGGGGGAAGCACACGAATGGACTGTCTTGCACTGGCACAGGAGATCATAGACGGGAGGCGGCTCACGCGGGAGGATCCGCTTATGGAGCTGGTCACCGCGGATCTCGGGGAGCTTACAAAGGGAGCGGACATGATCCGGCGCGCCCTGGTCGGGGAGAAGGTCGACCTCTGCACCATCATCAGCGGGATCAGCGGACGATGCAGCGAGAACTGCAGGTTCTGCGCGCAGTCCGGGCACCATCACGCCGGCTGTGAGGTCCACGGCCTTCTTGACAAGGAGACCATTATGAAGGAGGCACGGTCGCACCAGGAGGAGGGCGTGGACCGCTTTTCGGTCGTCAACTCCGGCAGAGGGCCAGGACCCGCGGATCTTGACCGGCTCGTGGAGATCTTCGCCGCCATGCATAAGGAGCTGAAGATCGGGCTCTGCGCGTCCCTGGGCTTCCTGACCGCGGAGCAGCTCCGCCGGCTCCACAAGGCAGGCGTGACGCACGTCCACTGTAATATCGAGACCTCGAGACGATTCTTCCCCGAGATCTGCACGACGCACACCTTTGACGACAAGATCGCGAATATCCGCCGCGCGCAGGAGGAGGGCATGTTCGTGTGCTCCGGCGGGATCATCGGGATGGGGGAGACCTGGGAGGACCGTATCGACATGGCGCTTACGCTTGCCGGGCTCAACATACGGTCCATCCCGGTCAACAGCCTCATGCCGATCCCCGGAACGGCGCTCGGGGACAGGCCGAGGCTTACGGAGGATGAGATCCTCAGGACCATCGCCATCTTCCGTTATATTGATCCGGAGGCGCACATCCGCCTCGCCGGCGGGCGGGCGCTCATGGCGGATAACGGAAGGAAGACCTTCCAGTCCGGCGCGAGCGCGAGCATAACGGGCAACATGCTGACCACCAGCGGCTCCACGATCGCAGGCGACAGGGCGATGCTGAAGGAGCTTGGAAGGGATATCACGCCGGACTGGGAACGCCCGGAAGAAGAACGCGCGGACTACGCGTACAGGTACAGGGGGGATTAAAGAGATGGGACAGAAGGAGAGGATCTACTTTATTACGTCGACGGCGCTCATGACCTGCGTCATGTGTATCCTGGGGCCTATGTCCCTGCCGATCGGCCCGGTGCCGATATCGCTGACGAACCTGGTCATCTATTTTACCATGTATGTGCTTGACACAAAGCGGAGCCTTGCCGCGTACCTTGTCTACCTGCTGATCGGCTGCGCAGGGCTGCCGGTGTTTTCCGGCTATACCGGCGGTCTCCCGAAGCTTGCGGGACCTACGGGCGGTTATCTTGTCGGCTTTATCCCCATGCTGCTCGTCTCCGGCGCCGTGATCGAAAAGCACTGGAAGAATCCGGTCATCTGCATCATCACCATGGAAGCGGCTACCTGGATCTGCTACGTCATGGGGACATGGTGGCTTTCGAAGAGCACGGGCATGGATTTCCACGCCGCGCTTGCCGCAGGCGTGATCCCCTTCATCCTGGTCGACTTCGCGAAGATCATGATCGCCGGGAACCTGGGACCTGTGATCCGGCGGAGCCTTGAGAAGGCGCAGGTCGTCTCCCGCTGAGTTCAAGTCCCGCTCGCGGGACTTGCGCGCCGCGTGCGGGTTGCCGTCAGGCAACTCCTTCCATGCCGCACGCGTGCGCATCAAAAGCGGAGCGTTTATCTCAGTGGGAGATTGGCCCCCCACTGAGACGAGTTTGTTACAACCCACCACATAAGAAGTGGGGGTCTTCTCACACTGAGATAAAAAAGTGAGCTGCCGCAAAGGGCAGCTCGCTTTTTATATCCGGGAAGGAAGTCCCACATGCGGGGCCTGCGCGCTGTGCGCATCCCGCTGAAAAAGGGTTAGGCACCCGGCCGGGGAGCCAGGTGCCTGAAGGGTGGGTATGAGAGTTAAGTTCAACTTAACCTGATGCGATTCTAAAACGGAATACTTAAAATAAGCTGAAAAAACCGGACCGTTATTTTTAAGCTTCCGGGAAGCGGGGGACCGCCGTGTTTTCAGGCCGTCCTGAGCCGCATCAGGCCGCCGGAGACGCGTCAGTCTGCCCGGACCGGTGAAGTTTCCGGAACAGCTGCGGCTGCAGCTGCAGTCTCAGCTGTCGCTGCGGTCTCGGCTGCCGCCGCGGTCTCAGCCTGCGCCGCGGGCGCTGCCGCTACCGCGTTCGGGTCCGGTGCCGCGGGCTGCGCGACGACCGGCTCGACGGCCGCGACCGACTTCAGCGCGAAATCGAAGCCGCGGAGCACGGCAATGCGGACCTGCTTTTCACGCGGGCACGCGAAGGTGATGGTGACCGCGGGAGCCGTGGTGGTCAGCTTCTCGGAGATATAAAGGGACTTCCCGGAGGTGAGGCCGGTGACGGAGATGCGTCCGGAGGTCGCGTTGCCTTCCTGGCCGGCGACCGGGGCGAAGGTCAGCGACATCTTCGTCTGGTTCCCGCTCAGGTCATAGACCGCGGAAGCCGCGTGGCTGACGGAACCGTTGAGGATGACGGCATTGTCCCAGTGAAGCCCGCCGTTTACGTCGGCGCCGCCGCCTGCGGAGCCGAAGTTCAGCTCTGCCGGAGCCGCAAGCTCCCTCAGGGTCTCGTTCGCGGAGATCTCCATGGAAGAAGAGGAGGTGTTTCCGACCGCGCGCTCCTGCACGACGCCGTCCACGGTCCACATGCCGTTCTGGTCGACGGTGTAGCCGTCAATCACGGTGTTCTGCGCAAGATAGCCGTTCTCGTCGAGATAGTAGCACTGGGCGAGGCCGTTGTGGTCTCCGTCGATCCACGCCCACTGGCTCTTCATATAGCTTTCCTCCGTGCCTCTTCCGAGCACGTCGTAGCGCCAGCGGCCTTCGCTGTCGACCTTCCATGCGGCTGCGGATGCGGGGGCGGCCATCATGAGGGCCATCACTGCGGAGAGGGACATTGCAAGCATCTGCTTCTTCATATAAAAACCTCCTGGAGTGTAAATGCGATAATATGATCCTTAATAATTCACTATACCGCCTTTTTATGAAAAGCGAAAGAAAAAACGTTCTGAAATTTGCTCCGGCTTGCTATAATGGCTTCGACGGACGGGAGGAAGCATGATGAACGAGACTGTTTTCAGGGAGCTGACAGCTTTCTATAAGAAGCATTACAGTGAGATCCGCGCCCGCGAGGATCATAAATGGCGCGCCGTGGAGGCATTCCGCGCGGCTGCGCCCATGTCCGCAGCGGATTTTCCCGCCGCGCTCGCGGAGGGCCTCGGGAAGACCGGGAACCTGCTGGATTCAGGGTATTATTATCCCCGGACGGCGCTTTTCATGATGATGAAGAAGGACCCGGAGGCGGTCCGCGGCATGTTCGAGGATCTTTACCGGGAGCAGGACGGCGTTTTTGACCGGGTGGAGATCTTTTCCGCGAAGGCGCGCGCGCTGAGGAAAAAATACTTCACTCAGGCGGAGCTGCCGGACGATGACCAGGACGAGCACGCGGTGTCGGTCTACCTGTTCCTCCGGTATCCGGAAACGCACTATATCTATAAGTACACCGCCTTCCGCGCGGCGGCGGAGCTCCTGAATACCGGCTACGTCCCGCGGCGGAACGACCGGCGGAACCTTCCGGCGTATTACAGCCTCTGCGGGGAGCTGAACCGGCGGATCAGGGACGACGCGGAGCTTCTGTCCATGGAGGAGGCGCGGCGGAGCGAATTCCCGGGCGCGGACCCGGAGTATCACCTCCTTACGGAGGACCTCGTGATCTGCGCGGCGACGTATTTCCGCCATCCGGAGATGTTCGGCACGGCCGGGACGCCGGAGCGCGCGGGAAAGCTGCGCCTGTCCGATGAGAAGCGGGAGATGCCGCTCGAGGCGGTCCCGTTCTTTGACCCGGTGGAGATCGCGCGCTACGAAGACTCACTGCGGGACGCGGGGCTCGCCTTTGTCCTTCAGCAGGAGCGCATGAAGGTGCGGAGCTACCGGATCAGCGCGAAGAAGCAGCCCAGGATCCTGAACGCGGGCAGCGCGCTCGGGGAGGGGTACGATATCCTTTCCTACGACCGCCGCGGCGAGGAGCTCCGGATCGCGGTCAGGGTCACGACAGGGTCTGAAAACGAGAGCTTTACGGTCTCCGAGGCGGAGCGGCGCGTGAGCGCCATGGACCCCGCGCACTTCCGCCTGTACCGCGTCTACGCGTTTGACCCGGCAGACGGGACGGGGAAATATTCGGTCTTCCGGGGAGACCTTACGCCGTTCTGCGTGAACCCGGAGCGCTACCGGATCATGCTTTGAGGCCCGGGCGGGCCGCGGATTAAGGCCGCGGGCACTGCAGCGGCCGCCGGAAGAAAGCGGCTGCGGAGGGAAGAAATAAGGAAAGAAAAAGAGGAGCAGCAGTTCATGTATCTGATCGCAGGCCTCGGGAATCCCGGGGATAAATACGAAAACACAAGACACAACGTCGGCTTTCACGTGATCGACGTCCTGGCGGACAGGATGAGGACCACCGTCGAGGAGAGGAAGCACTTCGCGCTGACCGGCAGGGGAATGATCGGCGCCGAGCGCGTCATCCTTGCGAAGCCGCAGACCTATATGAACAATTCCGGCCAGAGCCTCCGCGCCATCGCGGATTTCTACAAGATCCCGCCGGAGGACATCATCGTGGTCTCTGACGACATCGACCTCGAGGAGGGGCAGCTGAGGATCCGGCTCAAGGGAAGCGCCGGCGGCCATAACGGGCTGAAGTCCATCATTGCCCACCTGGGCTCCCAGGAATTCAAACGGGTCCGGGTCGGGATCGGGGGCAAGCCGGAGGGCTGGGATCTCGCGGACTATGTCCTCGGGCAGCTGAAGGGCGCGGACCGGGAGACCATGGAAAAGGCCTACCGGACCGCGGCGGACGCGGTCGAGACCATGGTCACCGAGGGCGGCGAGGCCGCGATGATGAAGTTCAACATAAAGCCGAAGAAAAAGAAGAAGGCGGCTGGTGAAGGCAAAGCGCCGGAAAGCGCGGAAGCGGCCGGTAGAGACAAAGCCCCGGCAGATGCCGGCCAGGCGGCAAAGGATACGGCGGCGAAGGACACGGCCGAGGCGTAAGGAGAACATCTCGAATCCATGAGCATATTCAGAAATCCGCTCCCCGGGCTTGAGGGCTACGGGGAGATCGAAATAGACGCGGCCAGGGGGGCGGGGCCCCTGCTGGTCACCGGGCTCTCGGACAGCGCGAAGGCGCATTTTATCGCGGAGCTTGCTTCGGCGGACCGCCCGTGGAAGCTGGTCGTGACGCACGACGAGGCGGCGGCGCGGTCCATCTGCGACGACCTCCGTTCCTTCTCGGGGCATGTCTGGCTGTATCCCGCCAGGGATCTTCTGTTTTATACCGCGGACATCCGCGGTTTTGAAGTTTCAAGGGACCGTATCAGCGTCTGGCGGCATATGGCGGAGGACCCGGAGGGCATCGTCGTCACGACGGTCGACGCGCTGATGGACCGGCTGGACGAGCCGGAGCGCTTCCGCGGGAGCGTGTTCACCATCACGGAGGACGACCAGCTGGACCCGCAGGAGCTTGCGGAGCGCCTTGTTGACTTCGGCTATGAACGGACGCAGGAGGTCGACGGCATCGGCCAGTTCTCGGTCCGCGGCGGGATCATCGACATTTTCCCGCTGACGGAGGAGATGCCGGTGCGCATCGAGCTTTGGGACACGGACATCGATTCCATCCGGATCTTCGATCCGGAGACGCAGCGCTCCGACGAGAGGATCGGCAGGGTGTCCATATACCCCGCGCGGGAGCATGACCTCGGCGGGAGCGCATCCTTCCTCCGCTACTGGGACCCGGAGAGGTCCCTGATCTTCGCGGACGAGCCGCAGAGGCTTAACGAGCGCGCGGAGGCGGTCGAGCAGGAGTTCCGCGACAGCATGGCGGGGCGCCTCGCCGCGGGACAGATCACCAGGGAGGAGATGCCGGAGCTTTTCAGCGCGGAGGAGACGAAGGAGGACCTGGAAAGCCGGATCACGGTGTTTCTGAGCGGGCTTGACATCCGTCTCCCGGACAGCGGCATAAAAAGGGAGTGGTCCGCCGGCGCGAAGACTGCGGCGTCCTATCCCGGAAGCTTCGAGCTCCTGATCGCCGACATGCGGCGCTACCAGAAGGAAAGGTGGCGCGTGGTCCTCATGACGCCATCCCGCACCCGCGCCTCGCGCCTTGCGCAGAGCTTCCGCGATTACGAGCTGACCGCGTTCTGCCCGGACGAGGAGAAGGATCCCGCCGGACCCGCGGCAGTCAGCGGCTCCATCATGGTGGTCTGCGGGAACCTGCACCGGGGCTTCGAGTACCCGATGCTCCGCTTCGCGTGCCTTTCGGAGAGCGACCTTTTCGGCAGGCAGTCCCCGAGGCGGCGCCGCAGGCAGCGGAAATACACGGAGGGAAGCCGGATCTCGTCGCTTTCCGAGCTTTCCGTAGGCGATTTCGTGGTCCATGAGGACTACGGGATCGGCATATACCGCGGGCTCGACAAGATCGAGAAGGACGGCGTGACCCGCGATTATATCAAGATCGAATACCGCGGCGGCGACAACTGCTACGTCCCGGCGACGCGTCTCGACGCGATCCAGAAGTACGCGGCGGGCGATGCCCCCGCCCCGCGGCTGAACCGCCTGGGCGGCCCCGACTGGGGCAGGACGACGGCGAAGACAAAGAGCGCGGTGAAGGAGATCGCGAAGGAGCTCGTCACGCTCTACGCCTCCCGCATGAACCGGACGGGCCATATCTACGGACCGGATACCGTATGGCAGCGGGAGTTCGAGGAGCTGTTCCCCTTCGAGGAGACGGAGGACCAGGCGAAGGCGATCGCCGACGTGAAGGCCGACATGGAGAAGGGGCGCATCATGGACCGCCTTATCTGCGGCGACGTTGGCTACGGGAAGACGGAGATCGCCCTCAGGGCCGCGTTCAAGTGCGTGCAGGAGGGGCGCCAGGTCATCTACCTCGTGCCGACGACCATCCTCGCGCAGCAGCACTATAATACCTTCCTGCAGAGGATGAAGGATTTCCCGGTCCGCGTGGACCTGCTCTGCAGGTTCCGGAACGCCGCGGAGCAGCGGAAGACGCTCGCGGACTTCAAAAAAGGACTTGTCGACATCATCATCGGCACCCACCGCGTGCTTTCGAAGGACATCGAGCCGAAGGCCCTCGGCATGCTGATCATCGACGAGGAGCAGCGCTTCGGCGTCACGCACAAGGAAAAGCTGAAGCAGCTGAAAAAGGACGTGGACGTCCTCACGCTGACCGCGACGCCGATCCCGCGGACGCTCCACATGAGCCTGGCGGGCATCCGCGACCTGTCGATCCTCGAGGAGCCGCCGATCGACCGTCAGCCCATCCAGACCTACGTCATGGAGTACAACGACGAGACAGTGCGCGAGGCCATCCGGCGCGAGGTGTCCCGCGGCGGGCAGGTGTACTACGTCTCGAACCGCGTGAACAACATCTACGACGTGACGGCGCGGGTCGAGGCGCTCGTGCCGGACGCCGTGGTCGCCTGCGCCCACGGGCAGATGAACGAGCGGCAGCTCGAGAGCATCATGCTGGACTTCATGAACGGGGAGATCGACGTTCTCGTCTCCACGACGATCATCGAGACAGGACTTGACATCCCGAACGCGAACACCATCATCATCCAGGACGCGGACCGTCTCGGACTTTCGCAGCTTTACCAGCTCAGAGGGCGCGTGGGCCGCTCCGCGCGCACATCGTACGCGTTCCTCCTTTACCGGAGGGGGAAGCTTCTTTCCGAGGAGGCGGAGAAGCGGCTCAAGGCGATCCGCGAATTCACCGAGCTCGGAAGCGGCATCCGCATTGCCATGCGCGACCTGGAGATCCGCGGCGCGGGCAATGTCCTGGGCTCGGAGCAGCACGGCCATATGCAGGCGGTCGGCTACGACCTTTACTGCAAGCTGCTGAACCAGGCGGTGCGCCAACTTGCAGGCGCGGAGCCGGAGAAGGAGGACTTCCAGACCACCGTCGAGGCGGAGGCGGACGCCTTTATCCCGGGCTCCTACATCCGGAGCGAGGAGCAGCGCCTCGATATCTACAAGCGGATCGCGTCCGTCAGCACGGAGGACGATTACCTGAACATGCAGGACGAGCTTCTTGACCGCTTCGGGGAGATCCCGCGCGCGGTCGGGAACCTCCTTACGATCGCGCTGATCCGCGGCGTCGCGCATGAGCTCGGGATCTCCGAGGTGACCGTGACCAGGCAGGAGGCGCGCGTCACGCTTCGCGCGGACGCGTCGCTTTCGCCGGAGCGGATCCCGGAGCTCGTTTCCGGCTACCGGGGGCGGCTTTCCATCCGCCCGGGGAACGAGGTGCGCTTTATCCTGACCGAAACGAAGCGCCAGATCGACGGCTCTCCCATGCTCGAGGCGGCTCTCAGGCTCATCACGGACATGGAGCGGCTGAGACCCGGAAAAACCCGCGAAAACGCTGAATAAATGCGGCGTTTCCCATTGACAGTCAGCTTTGCGAAAGTATATATTTTATTTGAAGACAGCCGCCGCGCAGTGCGCCGCGGTATCACCCAGACACAAGTAGATCAGGAGGATTCATCATGAACAAGACAGAGTTAGTCGCTGCAGTCGCTGAAGAGACCAAGCTTTCCAAGAAGGACGCGGAAGCAGCAGTCAAGGCAGTCACCGATACCATCACCAAGGAACTGGTTGCCGGCAACAAGGTCCAGCTCGTCGGATTCGGCACCTTCGAAATCAGTGAGAGACCGGCAAGAGAGGGCAGGAACCCCAGGACCGGCGAGGCTATGAAGATCGCTGCCGCAAAGGCTCCGAAGTTCAAGGCAGGCAAGGCTCTGAAGGACGCGGTGAATGTTCCGAAGAAGCCGGCGAAGAAGGCCGCCGCGAAGAAGACCGCGAAGAAGCCGGCTGCAAAGAAGACCGCAAAGAAAGCCGCTGAATGAGGATCGATAAATTTCTGAAGGTTTCACGCCTGATTAAGCGGCGCACAGTCGCGAACGAAGCCTGCGACGCGGGCCGCGTGCTTGTGAACGGGAAGGCAGTCAAGGCCTCCTATGAGGTGCGCGAGGGGGATGTGATCGAGATCCTCTTCGGGCAGAGATCCGTGAAGGCGGAGGTCCTGGGGATCCAGGAGACCACAAAAAAAGACGAGGCGAAAGAGCTTTTCAGATACGTATGACCGGGGACGGCCGCGTAAGCGGCCGTCTCTTTCTGCCTAAAATTTCTTGAAAAACCATCCGGAATGCCGTATGATTATAGTACCTATCGGCATAAGGAGGGGGACAGCTTGAACAACCGTCATGAAACAAGACGAAGATCCGCAGACCGCGCTGAGAACCGCATTGCGATCATCACGGTCACAGTTGTCGTGTGCTTTATGGCGATCGCGGTGAACTTCAAGGTCGGTTCCTTAAAAAAGAAGGAAGCGTATTACCAGCAGAAGGAGGAAGTCCTCACCGAGCAGGTCGCTGCGGAGGAGGAGCGCTCCGACGCCCTGAAGCAGTACCGAATCTATATCCAGACCAAGGAGTATATCGAAAAAACCGCAAAGGAAAAGCTTGGTCTGGTCAATCCGGATGAGATCCTTCTGAAGCCGGAACAGTAAAAGATGTATACCTAGGGACCTCCGGCCACTGGATCACGGGCGGAGGTCTTTTCACTGAAACGGAGAAGCTATGCTGCAGGTACAGAATGAAGTGAGAAACATGATCTCCCGGTACCATATGATCGGCCGGGAGGACAGGGTCCTCATCGGCGTAAGCGGCGGCGCGGACTCGATGGCACTTCTGCATGTGCTTGTGAAGCTCGGCGGTATTCTCCGGGCGAAGTACCGCGTCGTCCACGTTCACCACGGGATCCGCGGGGAGGAGGCGGACCGGGACGCGCGCTTCGTGGAGGCGGTGTGCCGGAAATACCGCGTCCCGTGCCGGGTCGTCGCAGTGCAGGCGGAGCAGTTCGCGAAGAAGCACCACATGTCCGTGGAGGAGGCCGGGAGGCACCTCCGCTATTCCGTCTTTGAGGAGGAGGCCCAGGCCTGGGAGCGGGAGGCGGACACCCAGCGGCAGGTGAAGATCGCCGTCGCCCACAACAAGGAGGACAATGCTGAGACCATCCTCATGCAGCTTTCCCGCGGAAGCGGGCTGAAGGGCGTGGCCGGCATGCAGCCGGTCCGGGGCCGCATCATCCGGCCGCTCCTCTGCGTGTCCCGCGCGGACATCGAGGCGTACCTCCTGAAGGAGGAGACGAAGTGGTGCACGGACTCCACGAACCTTGAGGACGGCTACACGAGGAACCGGATCCGCCATGACATCCTTCCGAGGCTGGTGGAGGGCGTGAACCGCGGCGCTGTCGACAACATCACCCGCGCCGGGCGGCTGATCGGGGAGGCGGACGCCTATCTCGTAAAGCAGGCGCAGGCAGCGCTGGACCGCGTGGCGGTCCGGGACGAGGAGAGCACCGGCGTCGCCGTGCGGGACCTCCTTAAGGAGGAGCCGGTCATCCGGACCTACATGGTGCGGCTCATGATCGGGACCGTGACAAGGAGCATGCGGAACATTACCGCGCGCCATATCGAGGACGTCTTAAAGCTTGCCGGCGCAGGCACCGGGAAGCGGACGGACCTGCCGTACGAGCTCACCGCTGTCCGCACCTACGACATGCTGTGGATCGGGAAGAAGGGCTTCCCGGAGGACCACGCGTCCTCCGCCGCGAAGACCCCTGACGGGGAGCCTACCGCGGAGATGAACGAGTTTTACCGAAAGAATTTCAGCTTCAGCGTATTCGACTATGACAAGAGCATGGACATCCCGTCCGGCGAAGATGTAAAATGGTTTGATTACGACAAGATCGACGATATTATGGAGATCCGGCCCCGCAGGACAGGCGACTACATCGCCCTCCCCTCCGGAGGCAGGAAGACCGTAAAATCGCTCATGATCGACGAAAAGATCCCCGCGGCCGGCCGCGACAATGTGCCGCTGCTTGCGATAGGGTCGAACGTCCTCTGGGTCGTCGGATACCGGATGGGCGCGAGCTGCCGGGTGGACGGCGGCACGCGGAGGGTATTTGAAGTACGATATAAAGGAGCAGAAAATGGCTGAACATGTCCGCATCATGCTGAACGAAGAGGAAGTCAACAGGAGGATCACGGAGGTCGCGGAGGAGATCAACGCGTACTACGGCAGTACGCCGCTGCATCTGATCTGCATCCTGAAGGGGGGCGCCATGTTCATGTGCGAGCTGGCAAAGCGCCTTACCATGCCGGTCTCCTTCGACTTTATGAGTGTTTCCAGCTACGGCGGCGGGACGACCTCGAGCGGCGTCGTCCGGATCGTGAAGGACCTGGACGAATCGCTGGAGGGGAAGCACGTCCTGATCGTCGAGGACATCATCGACACGGGCCGCACGCTCGCGTACCTTATGGAGATCCTTAAAAAACGGGGCCCGATCGACATCCGCCTGTGCACGCTCCTCGACAAGCCGGAGCGCCGCGTGAAGAAGCAGGTCCATGTGGACTACACCTGCTTTACCATTCCGGACGAGTTCGTCGTGGGCTACGGGCTGGACTATGACCAGAAATACCGCAACCTCCCGTATATCGGAGTCGTCGAGTTCGACGAAGAGAGTGAGTAATCTGAATTGAGAAGAGAGAATCCTTTCCGCAACCTGAGTTTCATGATGATCCTGATGGTCATCATCTGGCTGATGCTGAACCTCGGCACCGGCGTGATGGAGCGCCGCCTGAGCAAGGCGGAGTTCGACACGCTGGTCACCGCGGGGGACGTCACGCAGGTGGTCATCCGCCAGAACCGCGAGACGCCGACCGGCGAGGCGTTCCTTGTCTATAAGGACGGCGCGGGGCAGCAGTCGAAAGAGCATTACTATGTGTCCGACGTGAACCGGCTCCAGGAGGAGCTGGACGCGAAGCGCGTGGACTATGTCCTTGAGAACGTGCCCGAGACGAACGAGTGGGCCGCGTACATCCTGCCCATGCTGATCGCGGTGGGCGGCTCCGTAGCCCTCTTCTACATCCTGCAGAACCGCGGCGGGGGCTCGAACGCCAAAATGATGAATTTCGGCAAGAGCCGCGCCCGCATGACCCGGGACAACAAGGAGAACTTCTCCTCGGTCGCGGGCCTTGCGGAGGAGAAGGAGGACCTCGAGCAGGTCGTCGATTTCCTGAAGGACCCGAAGAAGTACACGGACGTCGGCGCGCGCATCCCGAAGGGCATCATCCTCGTGGGACCGCCCGGAACGGGCAAGACGCTGCTTGCGAAGGCTGTCGCCGGCGAGGCGGGCGTGCCGTTCTTCTCCATTTCCGGCTCCGACTTCGTTGAAATGTTCGTCGGCGTCGGCGCTTCCCGCGTCCGGGACCTGTTTGACGAGGCGAAGAAATTCGCCCCGTGCATCGTTTTTATCGACGAGATCGACGCCGTCGCGCGCCGCAGGGGCTCGGGCCTCGGCGGCGGCCATGACGAGCGCGAGCAGACCCTGAACCAGATGCTGGTCGAGATGGACGGCTTCGGCGTGAACGAGGGGATCATCGTCCTCGCTGCGACGAACCGCCCGGACATCCTTGACCCGGCGATCCTGCGCCCGGGACGCTTTGACCGGAAGCTTGCGGTCGGCAGGCCCGACGTGCGGGGCAGGGAGGAGATCCTCCGCGTCCACGCGAGGAACAAGCCGGTCGGGGACGATGTCGACCTTGGCCGCATCGCGCGCACGACCGCCGGCTTCACCGGCGCGGACCTCGAGAACCTTCTGAACGAGGCGGCCATCCTGACCGCGAAGAACGGGAGGAAATACATCTCGCAGAAGGACGTCGACCAGGCGTTCGTGAAGGTCGGGATCGGCGAGGAGAAGAAGAGCCGCGTCATCTCCGAGAAGGAGAAGCGGATCACGGCGTACCATGAGGCGGGACACGCGATCCTGTTCCATGTGCTGCCTGATATGGGACCGGTCCATACGGTCTCCATCATCCCGACCGGCATCGGCGCGGCAGGCTATACCATGCCGCTTCCGGGCGAGGACGAGCTTTTCAACACGAAGGGCCGCATGCTGCAGCATATCCAGGTGTCCCTCGGCGGGCGCATCGCGGAGGAGCTGATCTTCGGCGACGTGACCACCGGCGCGAGCCAGGACATCAAGCAGGCGACCGCGATCGCGAAGGCCATGGTCATGCAGTACGGCATGAGCGACAGGGTCGGCCTCGTGAACTACGGGAACGAGGGCGACGAGATCTTTATCGGCCGCGATTTCGGCCAGACCAAGTCCTACGGCGAGCATATGGCCACCATCATCGATGAGGAGATCAAGCGTATCATCGACGAGTGCTATGCTGCCGCGAAGGACATCATCCTTAAGAACCGCGGCGTGCTCGACAGCTGCGCTGCGCTCCTCCTCGAGAAGGAAAAGATCACGCAGGCGGAGTTCGAGGCGCTTTTCGGCGCGCAGGGGGAGACGCAGGCGGAATAAGCGCGGCGGTGCTGCCTGAAGCAGACCCAAAACAATCCGGGACAGTGTGACTCATGAAGACGGAAGCTTTTTTCAGCGACACAACCGAAAATTTCTGCATTCCTGCAGAGCCGGATCCGGGCCAGATGGTGCGGGTCCGTTTCCGTACCGCAAGGGAGGACAGAGTGGCGGTCGAGTTCGTCAACACGGACGATGAGACCGGCGTGCCCATGCTGGAGACGGGGACGGACCGCTATTTCCGCTACTACGAGATCATGTTCGAGGCGGGACTTGAGCCGGTCAGCTGGATCTTCCGCGTGAACGGAGGCGGGAAGACCTGTTATTACGACAGGCTCGGGCTGACGGACGGGACGCGCCCGCCGTGCCCCTTCCGGGTCATCCCCGGGTTCCATACGCCCGCGTGGGCGAAGGGCGCGGTCATGTACCAGATCTTCGTGGACCGCTTCTGCCGCGGGGATGATTCAAACAACGTGGTCGACGACGAATACATCTACATAGGTCTCCCGGTACGCTATATCGAGGACTGGAACGAGAACCCCTCCACCTTTGACGTCGGATACTTTTACGGCGGGGACCTGGAGGGCGTCAGAAAGAAGCTCAGGTATTTAAGGGACCTCGGCGTAGAGGTCATCTACTTTAACCCGCTCTTCGTGTCGCCCTCGAACCACAAGTACGACACGCAGGACTACGACCACATCGACCCGCACCTCGGGAAGATCGTGAAGGACGGCGGGGAGACGGTGCCGCAGGGCGAGCAGACGAACGAACACGCGACAAAGTACATCCTCCGGACGGCGGACAAGGCGAACCTCGAGGCGAGCGACCGCTTCTTCGCTTCCTTTGTGAAGGAGGCGCACAACCTGGGGCTCCGCATCCTCCTTGACGGGGTATTCAACCACTGCGGCTCCTTCAACAAGTGGATGGACCGCGAGGGGATCTACAGGGCCTGCGGCGGCTACGCGCCGGGTGCCTACGAATCCATGGACAGCCCGTACCACAGCTATTTCGAGTTCTCCCGCAGGGAGAGCTGGGACTGGCCGAACAACGGGAGCTACGACGGATGGTGGTCCAACGAGACGCTGCCGAAGCTGAACTACGAGGCGAGCGACCGGCTGGTGAACACGATCCTCGGCGTCGGGCGGAAGTGGCTCGAGGAGCCCTACTGCGTGGACGGATGGCGTCTCGACGTCGCGGCGGACCTCGGGCACTCCGCGCACTTTAACCACAGCTTCTGGGCGAAGTTCCGGCAGGCTGTAAAGCAGGTGAACCCGGACGCGCTGATCCTGGCGGAGCATTACGGGGACCCCTCCTCCTGGCTGAACGGCCGGGAGTGGGACAGCGTCATGAACTATGACGCCTTCATGGAGCCGGTCAGCTGGTTCCTGACAGGCATGGAAAAGCATTCCGACCGGAGCGACATGTCTCTCCGGGGCGACGGGAAGCGGTTCTGGGACGCGATGGCGTTCGCGATGAGCCGCATGCCCACGCCGGCGCTGCTCGTCGCCATGAACGAGCTTTCGAACCACGACCATTCGCGCTTCCTGACCCGCACGAACCACACGGTGGGAAGGCTCGCGACTATGGGCAGCGACGCCGCGGAGCGGGGCGTGAAGCCCCAGCTGATGCGGCAGGCGGTGGTCATACAGATGACCTGGCCCGGCGCGCCGACCATCTATTACGGCGACGAGTCCGGCGCCTGCGGGTGGACGGACCCCGACAGCCGGAGGACGTACCCCTGGGGCAGGGAGAACCATGAGCTGCAGGAGTTCCACCGGTACATGTGCCGGATCCACAAAACATCGAAGGCCCTGAGGTACGGCTCCCTGATCCCGCTGATCATGGAAGAGAACTTCATCGCCTACGGGCGCGTGCTCGGGAACGAAAAGGTCCTGGTGTTCGTCTACACCGGCCAAGAGGAGCGGATCTGTGACATCCCGGTCTGGCTTCTCGGGATCCGGGACTATGACATCACGCGCAGGGTCATGCTGACGTACGAGAGCAACTACAACGTCGGTACGGTGGATTTCGCGGTCCAGGACGGCATCCTGACCGTGCGCGCCCCGAAGGACTCGGCGGGCGTGTTCCGGACGGTGGACTGAGCCGCGGTGCAGAGTCACGCCCGAAAAGATGCGCCCCTGGCGCTGCGCAGCCAGAACAGGGACGTGCGGAAGCCCGCTGCGGATGCCTGCCGCGCGCCGCAGGAACTTCAAGGCGACGGAGCCTCAGCCGCACGGAGCGGCTGCGCGTCTTCCCGGGTCTGGGGGCTGCGCATCAGCATGAAGGGATCAGCACCCTGGCTCGGGATGCTGCGCATCCCTCGCTGCCGGTGACCAGAGGCGCTTCGCGCCTTGGCCACCTGGAAATCATGTATGAACTCGGGCCGGGAAGCAAGCTTCCCGGCCCGAGTTCATACATGATTTCCAGGGTGCTGATTTATTACAAAAAGTGCTTGTCCTTTTTTTAAAAACGTGGTAATATACCTGTGTTGCGAAAAGCACATGCGATAGTGGCGTAGTTGGTAACGCGCGACCTTGCCAAGGTCGAGACCGCGGGTTCGAGTCCCGTCTATCGCTCTTTTTTTATGCTTAAATATGAGGCTGCAGCATTAAGCCGGTGACCGGACCGGAAAAGCTTAATGCGGCAGCCGCTTTCGTATCCGGAAAAGGAGCCGCACATGAAAAGGAACCTCAAACTGACGCTCAGCTACGACGGAAGCCGCTATCTTGGCTGGGAGCACCAGAAGTCCACGGACCGGACCATCCAGGGGAAGCTGGAGGCAGTCCTGTCCCAGCTGGTCCTCGGCGCGCCCGCGCCCGCGGAGGCGGGGACCGGGGAGCCGCTCGTCAAGGTGACCGGCGCGGGAAGGACGGACGCCGGCGTGCACGCGCGCGCCATGACCGCGAGCGCCGTCGTCGACACACCGCTTTCCGACACGGAGGTCCGGGATTATATGAACCGGTACCTCCCGGACGACATCTGCGTCTCGGAGGTGCGGACCGCCGCGGAGCGCTTCCACGCGCGCTACTCCGCGCACGGGAAGACCTACTGCTATACCTGCTGGTACGGGGAGACGAAGCCGGTCTTCGACCGGAAGTACGTCATGGTGCTGGAGCAGGCGCCGGACGCGGAGCGCATGCGCGCCGCGGCAGCGCTCCTCACGGGCACGCATGACTATAAAAGCTTTTGCGGCAACCCGAAGATGAAGAAATCCACGGTCCGGTGCGTCGATTCCATCGTGATCCGGACGGAGGGGCCCTACATCCGGTTCTATTATCACGGGAACGGCTTCCTCCAGCACATGGTCCGCATCATGACGGGGACTCTGCTGGAGGTGGGGTACGGGAAACGCGCCCCGGAGGACATGCCCGGGATCTTCGACGCCATGGACCGTAGAGCGGCGGGCTACACCGCGCCGGCGCAGGGGCTCTGCCTCATAAAGGTCGACTACTGAAAGAAAATGCTAAGAAAGATTAAAGGACATTCCGGCATAAACTGCGTTACACTGGTATGCGTGAAACAGTCCCCATGAGGGACGCCGCGCGCGGAGAACGCGGGCGGCCCGGAATGAACAAAGAACGGAGAAGCGGATCCTATGAAGACGATGTCATTTGGAAAAGGAAGACCGGAAAAGAGAAATAAAAGCGGCGTTCCCGGAGGACGGGCGTTAAAGGGCGCGGTCCTCGCGGCGGCGTTAAGCGTTGCGGCAGCCTGCGCGGCCATGGCGGCGCAGGGACCGGGGGAGAAGGCTGCGGGAACCGGCGCGGTGGTGACCGGTGCCCCGGGCTCTGAAGAAACAGGGACGCAGACCGCAGGAGGCGCGGCACAGACTGCCGGAAGCTGGATCTCCCTTGAGAACCTGAGCTACGATGTTTCGGCGTTCCAGGTGCCCGCGGGCGCCAGGACCCTGGTCGTGGTCGAGGGCTTCGCGGTAAAGGGCGGGCGCGAGACCTACAACGAAGAAAACGTCGCTGACGAGGGACGCCATAACAAGGCGCGCGTCACGGCGTTCACGCGCGGGACCGACACGGATCCCTGGACCGCGGTGGTGCAGAGCAGCGCGGTCATGGGCTGGGCCGGCATGTCGAACGACCGGCACGAAGGAGACGGCACCACGCCGATCGGCTTCTTTAAGCTGGATACCCCCTTCGGAAGGCGTCCCGCGCTCCAGGGCTTCCCGGCAGACTACCAGGAGATCATGGTGTCCCGGAAGAACCAGTTCTGGTCTGACAATACGAACCGCCTTGAGACCTCGGACGATGCCTCCGCGCAGAGCGGCGAGCGTCTTTACGAGGACTGGGCGTCCGGGATCTACAGCTACTGCCTGAACACCGGCTTCAACTCCGCGTACGTGAAGGGCGTGGGCAGCGCCATCTTCCTTCACTGCACGAAGCCCGGCAAGCCGTCCACGGCAGGCTGCATCGCGATGGACGAGAACGCCATGACGGCGATCCTCCGCCTGTACGCGCGCGGCGACAGCTACGTGGCGATGGCGCCGGAGGGGACCTTCGGCGCGGTCTACGGCGCCTACAGCGCGGGCGGCGTTTCCCCGGCAGGAAGCTTCCCGGCTTCCGCCCATGATATGCCCGCGACGCCGACGGTCATCCTGGACGGTTCGGCACAGACGGCGGTCTCCGGGACCACGGCAGCCGTGTCCCAGGACAGCGCCGGCACGGCAGGGGCACAGGCCGCATCCGGAACGTCTCAGGGCGTGACGGCTGAAGCGGCAGGGCTGAACTCCGGCTGGAAATACGCCGGCTTCTCAAAGATCAATTCCGGCACCGCGACGCTCTACAGGAACAACGGCGGCGCGCACGCCGGCACGGTGGTCTGCGTCAACGCGGGCCACGGCACGAAGGGCGGCACCTCGGTCAAGACCCAGTCGCACCCGGACGGGACCGGCAAGGTCACCGGCGGGACGAACGCGAAAGGTGCGGTCATGTCGGCTGCCGTCTCGACCGGCATGGATTTCGCGGACGGCACGCCGGAATACAAGGTGACGCTCGCGGCGGCGAAGCTTCTGAAGGAAAAGCTCCTTGCCCGCGGGTACAGCGTCCTCATGATCCGCGAGGAGGACGACGTGCAGCTCGACAACATTGCCCGCACAGTCATGGCGAACAACCTGGCGGACTGCCACGTCGCGCTCCACTGGGACTCCTCGACCTCGGACAAGGGCGCGTTCTACATGTCCGTCCCGGACGCCCTGAAATACATGGAGCCGGTGGCGTCCACCTGGCAGAAGAGCGAGGCGTTCGGAGACGCCGTCATCGAAGGCCTTAAGGGCAAGGGCGTAAAGATCTTCGGAAGCGGCCGCATGGACATGGACCTCACGCAGACCAGCTACTCGACCATCCCCAGCATCGACATCGAGCTCGGCGACAAGGTCTCCGACCACTCCGCCGCGAAGCTGGACGTCCTGGCAGAGGGAATGGCGGACGGGATCGACCGGTTCTTCCGGTGACAGGAAGGGCTTTTTCCGGCATTGAACGCTGTATTTTAATATGATAGAATTCTGGTTAAGAGATATCCGGGGCGCTTTTTGCGAAGGCGCGGGGGGCGTTCCGGAAAAACGCGACCAAGTAGGAGGTGGGCCTGCCACCTCCTATTTGGTTTGTGCCGGCATGAGCCGGGGCGAAGATCAAAACAAGAAACGGAGAACCTGTTATCATGGGTGAGAAACTGACAAAGGCTGATGTGAAAAAGATCGAAGAAGAGATCGAGATGCGGAAGCTTGAGCTCCGGCCGCAGCTCATCGCGGCGGTGCAGGAGGCGCGCGCCCAGGGCGACCTGAGCGAGAACTTCGAGTATTACGCCGCGAAGCGGGAGAAGAACCAGAACGAGAGCCGGATCGGGTATCTTGAGCGGATGCTGAAGAACGCGACGGTGATCGAGGACCGCGCGAAGGAGGACGAGGTCGGGCTGAACAAGGTCGTGGAGGTCCTTTTCGAGGACGAGGACGAGGTCGATAGCTACAAGATCGTCACGCCGATCCGCGGCGATTCCATGCAGAACCGCATTTCCATAGAATCCCCGCTCGGAAAGGCGCTTTTACGCCGCCACGTCGGCGATACGGTCCATGTAAAGACCGAAAGCGGCGGCTACGACCTGAAGATCCTTTCCATCACCACCGACGATACGGACGACGAGATCAGAAGGTTTTAAAAGACCTGCCTTGCCGTGTATGGTACAATGATGCAAAGCCTATCATTTTATGTAAAAGGAGACACACATGAAAACTGCACTGGTCGTTATGGCCGCCGGGATCGGCTCCCGGTACGGCGGCGGCATCAAGCAGCTTGAGGCAGTCGGTCCGTCCGGCGAGATCATCATGGACTATTCGATCTACGACGCGCGCCGCGCGGGCTTCGACAAGGTCGTCTTCATCATCCGGAGGGAGATCGAAAAGGACTTCCGGGAGGTCATCGGGGACCGCGTTTCGAAGGTCATGGACGTGGAGTACGCGTACCAGGAGCTCACCGACCTGCCGGAGGGCTTCAAGGTCCCCGAGGGAAGGAAAAAGCCCTGGGGCACCGGGCACGCGGTCCTGTCCGTGCGGGACATCGTTGACTGCCCGTTCGCGGTCATCAACGCGGACGACTACTACGGCCCGGAGAGCTTCCGGGCGGTCCATGACTACATGGCAGGGGCCATGCAGACCGGGACCGGGCGTTTCGACATGTGCATGGCAGGCTTCGTCCTCGGCAACACGCTGTCCGACAACGGTACGGTGAACCGCGGCATCTGCACGCTGAACGCGGACGGCACGCTCGCGGACGTCCGCGAGACCTACGGGATCGCGGAGAAGGACGGCGTCATGTACGCGGAGGACGGGGACGGCGCGCCGGTCTCCGTCGCGAAGGACATGTTCGTTTCCATGAACATGTGGGGGCTGCCGCCGGAGTTCCTTAAGGAGCTTGAGCGGGAATTCCCGCGCTTCCTTGCGGAGACCTCGGGGGGCGGCGCGAAGGGAGAATTCATGCTTCCTGCCGTCATCGACCGCTGCATCAAAAACGGGACCGGCACAGTGCAGGTCCTCCCGACGAACGACACCTGGTTCGGCGTCACCTATAAGGAAGACAAGCCTGCTGTCATGGCATCGGTCAGGGAGCTGGTCGCGAAGGGCGTTTACCCGGAGAAGCTTTTTCAGGGCTGACAGGATCAAAGGATTTGTTTCATGAATGACAGGAATCACAAAAAATGCATTACACTGATCGGCATGCCGGCAGCCGGCAAGAGCACGGTCGGCGTCGTGCTCGCGAAGCGCGCGGGCATGCGGTTCATAGACGTTGATCTCGTGATCCAGGAGAAGACAGGGAAGCTTCTGAAGGACCTGATCGCGGAGCACGGGGACGAGGGCTTCCGGAGGATCGAGGAGCAGGTGAACGCGGAGCTTCAGGCGGAAAATGCCGTCATAGCCCCGGGCGGAAGCGTGGTCTACGGTCCGAAGGCCATGGCGCACTTAAAGGAGCTGGGACCGGTGGTGTACCTGAAGCTCGGGTACTACGCGGTGCGGAGCAGGCTCGGGAACCTGAAGGACCGCGGCGTCAGCATAAAAAAGGGGCAGACGCTGAAGGACCTCTACAACGAGCGCGTGAAGCTCTACGAGAAATACGCGGATATCGTGATCGACGAGAAGGGGCTCAACACCCGGAAGGTCGCGGAGGCGATCATGAAAGCGGTCTTCGAAGACGAAAGCGGTGAATGATGGCGAAGCAGGTATGGAAGCCCGGAAATATGCTGTATCCGGTGCCGGCGGTCATGGTGAGCTGCGGTGACGGGAACGGGAACGACAACTTCCTGACGGTCGCCTGGGCCGGGACCGTCTGCTCCGACCCGCCCATGGTCTCCATTTCGGTCCGCCCGGAGCGCTGGTCCTATCATCTCCTGAAGGAAAGCGGCGAGTTCGTCATCAACCTGACGACAGAGGCGCTTGCGCGGGAGACCGACCTGGCCGGCGTCCGTTCGGGGAAGGATACCGACAAGTGGGCGCTTACGGGGCTCACGAGGGAGCCCTCGGAGAAGGTGAAGGTCCCGAGGATCGCGGAGTGCCCGGTGAATATCGAGTGCCGCGTGACGGAGGTGCTGCCGCTCGGGTCGCACCACATGTTCCTGGCAAAGGTCCTTGCGGTCGCGGTCGACGGGGCGCTCCTTGACAGGAGCGGGAGGCTCGACTTAAGGAAGGCCGGGCTCCTTGCGTATTCGCACGGGGAATATTACGGCCTCGGCAGGCTTTTCGGCACCTTCGGCTTTTCTGTCAGAAAAAAATCGAAAAAAAGGTGAACCCCGGCGCGATCTATGGTATTATAGGATACTGCCGTCTGAAAACGGCGGTATCACGTGTGTTCGAAACCATCCACACGTTAAAAAAAACTACGGAGGATATTTATTAATGAAACAGGCAAACATCAGCAGCAGTACCCTGAACCTCGCCTTCGCGGCGGTCCTGGCTGCGGTATACGCAGTCATCACGTACATGACGGCGCCGATCAGCTTCGGCCCCATCCAGTTCCGCGTTTCCGAGGCGCTCTGCATTCTCCCGGTCTTTATGCCGGCGGCGGTCCCCGGACTGTTCGTGGGATGCTTCCTCGCGAACTTCCTTTCCGGCGCGGCGGTCATGGACGTGGTCTTCGGCAGCATCGCGACGCTGATCGGCGCCGCCGGGACCATGGCCCTGCGTGACAGGGGCGTCCTCGCGGCGGTCCCGCCGATCCTTTCCAACGCGCTCATCATCCCCTTCGTCCTTCGCTATGCTTACGGCGTCGAGGACCTGATCCCGTTCATGATGCTCACGGTCGGTATCGGCGAGGTGATTTCCGTCGGGATCCTGGGGAACGTGTTAAGGACAGTACTGGAACGATACGGAAAACGTTTTTTTGTGCCTGAGCAGGTGTAAGCCTGCGGAACAAGGCCTAAGGAGGAAGGTATGGACGCATACCGGATCAGTTTTGACAGCCCGGTCCATGTATATTTCATCGGCATCGGCGGAGTCAGCATGAGCGGGCTCGCGGAGATCCTTTTAAAGGAAGGGTTCACCGTGAGCGGCAGCGACTCGAAAAAAAGCGAATTCACGGAGCATCTAGAGGAGATCGGCGCGAAGGTCTTCTACGGACAGCGTGAGGAGAATATCACGGACGGGATCGGATGCGCCGTCTTTACCGCAGCCATCCATAAGGACAACCCGGAGTACCGCGCGTGCGTGGAGAGGGGCATCCCGCTCCTTTCAAGGGCGGAGCTCCTGGGACAGCTCATGCGGCGCTACCGCCACAGCATCGCTGTCAGCGGCACGCACGGGAAGACGACGACCACGTCCATGCTTTCCCACATCCTCGTGGCGGCGGATGCTGACCCCACCATCTCGATCGGCGGCGTGCTGCCCCTGATCGGCGGCAACATCCGGATCGGCGGGAGCGAGACGTTCCTTCTCGAGGCGTGCGAATACACCAACAGCTTCCTCTCGTTCTACCCGACCATGGAGATCATCCTGAACGTTGAGGCGGACCATCTGGATTTCTTCAAGGACCTTGACGACATCCGGCGGTCCTTCGGCCTGTTCGTGAAGCGGCTCCCGGAGGACGGCACGGTCATCATCAACCGCGGGATCCGGAACTACCGCGATATCATCGGCGATTTTGCCGGCAGAGTCGTCACCTTCGGCACGGAGGACGCGGATATCACGGCGAAGGATATCGCCTACGACGAGCTCGGCCATGCTTCCTTCATCCCGGTGATCCGCGGGGAGGAGTATCCGCGCGTGCAGCTTCTGGTCCAGGGGGAGCATAACGTCCTGAACGCCCTCGCTGCGATCGCGGCCGCGCTTGAGCTCGGCATTGCCCCGGAGAAGATCCGGGAGGGGCTTTCCTTATGCGGCGGCGCGGAACGGCGCTTTGAAAAGAAGGGCGAGATGCCGCGCGGCGGCGCCGGCAGCGTGACCGTGATCGACGATTACGCGCATCATCCGCAGGAGATCGAGGCGACCCTGAAGGCCGCGCGGAACTATCCCCACGAAAGGATCTGGTGCGTGTTCCAGCCGCACACGTATTCCCGCACGAAGGCGTTGCTTCCGGAATTCGCGGAGGCGCTTTCCCTTGCGGACCACGTGGTGCTTGCCGACATCTATCCGGCCCGCGAGACGGACACGCTCGGCGTGAGCTCCGGCGACATTGCCCGCCTGATCAATGAAAAGGAGCCCGGGAAGGCAGTCTTCCTTCCGGGCTTTGAAAGGATCGAGACCTATCTTCTTGAACACCTGTCCCCGGGGGATCTCTGCATCACCATGGGCGCGGGCGATGTCTACAAAATCGGGGAGGAGCTCCTCGGAAATTAAGTTGTCCACAGGAATCCACAAGCGTCAGCAGTCATTGTTGATAACTTGTGGATTTCTCTGAATACGGGGAAGGCTGCCGGCTTTGCCGGAGGGCGCCCGGAAGAGGGAAACACATGCTGTTCAATACGCTTCATTATATTGTGTTCCTTCCCGCTGTCACCGCAGTTTACTATCTGCTGCCGCACCGGTGGAGGTACATCTGGCTGTTCCTTGCCAGCTACTACTTCTACATGCAGTGGAATCCGAAGTATATCCTGCTTCTTTTTTCGAGCACGGCGGTCACCTACGCCGGGGCCCTGATCCTCACAAGGGTGAAGGAGCGGGCGGCGCGGCGGCTTGTCCTTGCGGTCTGCCTCCTCATAAACCTCTCGGTGCTCGGCTATTTCAAGTACGCGGAGTTCGCGCTCGGGCTCCTGAACCGGGTGCGCGGGATCGCCGGGGCGGCGCCGCTGTCCCTCGGACACAGCATCCTTCTCCCGGTCGGGATCTCCTTTTTCACCCTGCAGGCGCTCGGGTACCTCATCGACGTCTACCGGGGGGACATCCCGGCGGAGCGGAATTTCATCCGGTACGCCCTGTTCGTCTCGTTCTTCCCGCAGCTGGTCGCAGGACCGATCGAGCGGTCGAAGAACCTCATGCACCAGCTTTCCGAAAAGCACACGTTCACCTACGACGCGTTCCGCGAGGGCCTGCTCCTGATCCTTTACGGACTGTTCCTTAAGATGGTGATCGCGGACCGGGCGTCCGTGATCGCTGACACGGTCTACGCGGACCCGGCAGTGTGGCCGGGGTTCTACGTCGCGTTCGCGACGGTGGTCTTCGGGATCCAGATCTACTGCGATTTCTACGGCTATTCCGTCATCGCGGCGGGCTCCGCGAGGCTCATGGGGATCCGCCTCATGAGCAACTTCGAGGCGCCGTTCCTTTCCGCGAGCATCCAGGAGGTCTGGCGGCGCTGGCACATTTCCCTGTCCACCTGGTTCCGCGACTACCTGTATATCCCGCTCGGCGGGAGCAGGAAGGGCAAGGCGCGGAAGGCCCTGAACATCCTCATCGTCTTCACGGTCAGCGGGCTCTGGCACGGAGCGGCCCTGTCCTTCGTGTTCTGGGGGTTCCTGAACGGCCTCTACCAGGTCGTGGGAGAATACCTGCCGGAGAAGCGGAAGACGCTGCCGGGTGCCCGGCTGGTCACCTTCCTGCTTTTCGCGGTGACGCTCGTTTTCTTCCGGGCAGGCGGCATGCGCCCGGCTGTCATGGCGTACCGGAGCCTTTTCAGCGCCTTCAACCCGGGCATCCTGACGGACGGGTCGCTGGCCCTCCTGGGCTTAAGCATGCGGGAGCTGAAGATCCTCCTCGGCGCGGTCCTTGTGCTTATGGTGACGGACCTTTTAAAGTACCTGGGGCTCCGTCCCGCGGAGCGCGTTTATTCCCTGCCGGGACCGGTCCGGTACCTGGTCTATGCGGGACTCTTTTTCGCGATCCTTCTTTACGGCTGCTACGGCGACACCTACGACGCGCAGCAGTTCATCTATTTCCAGTTCTGACGGCGCCCTGAGGGGCGGGCACGGAACGGAAACACCCTGCCTTAGGCAGCCCGCGCGGCGCTTCCGTACCGCGGCGGGACCTGATTCGGAGACAAGACCTTGAAAAAAGCGATGCGGGCGGCCGGCCTGGGACTCGCGTTCCTCCTGACCGCGTTCCTGTTTATTCATATATCCTATATGTGCCGGGGCTACGACCGCCTGATGAGCTTCTACGGCGAGCGGGAGGACAGCATGGACGTCGTGTTCGTCGGGACCAGCGTCACGTTCTCCGCGATCGCGCCCATGGACCTCTGGGACGCCTGGGGCATCCCGGCGTGCGTCTACGCGACCAACATGCAGTTCGAGAACGCCATGACCTACAGTGTCAGGGAGGTCATGAAAACGCAGTCCCCGAAGCTCCTCATGGTGGACATCGCCCCCTTCGTCGCGGGCTGCCATCCGGCCTCGGAGGAGTGGGACGAGACGAACCGGGCGCTCTTCACGAAGTTCAACCTGGACAGCATGAAGTACTCCGCGGGCCGCACGGCGCTCACCTGGGAATGCGTCCGCGCGCAGGGCGGGGACTTCTACGACTTCCTTTACTATCTCTTCGACATCGGCCGCTACCACACCGACGGGCTGAAGAAGCGCCAGTGGGACAATGCCTTCTACGACGTGAACCACGGCTTCCAGTATCTGAGCAGGAACGCCGGAGGCATGACGGTGCCGTCGGAGCTCGGGACGGACGACGGGAGCGCGGAGCCGCTTCCCGGGACCGAGCAGGCGTATCTTGACCGGCTCCTTAAGGAGACGGACGGCCTTCCCTGCGAGGTGGTCTACTACTGCGCGCCGGTGTACTTCTCCGGGACCAGCTACCGGCGGAAGAACGAGGTGAAAAGGATCGTCACGGAGCGCGGCGGCAGGTTCTGGGACTTCTCCGAAAGCATGGAGGAGATCGGCATGGACCCGGAGACGGATTTCTGGGGCTACAACCACCCGGACGCGCTGGGCGCCGACAAGGCCACGGCGTTCATAGGGCGGCGCATCCACGAGGAGGTCCCGCTGCCTGACCGGAGGGGGGATCCCGCCTGGGCGCAGTTCGACCGGGACCTCGAAAGCTGGCGGAAGCTCAAGCAGTGGAATATGGAGGGCGACCTTAACTGGACGCCGGAGGCCGCGGAGCCGGCGGCCTGAGGCTTTAGTTTTCCCCGGAGGAAGCCTGTGGAAAGGCCGTTTTATCCGCAGAAACTTATCCACTTTCCCACAAAAACTTGTGGACTGGCGGCTGTTCTCAATTCAAAGCGGCTGTGTTATGATTAGCTGTACCCTCGGGAAGGGTTTTTGGGAAAGGGTGACAGCTGACATGCGGATCAGTTTTGGAAGTGCCAGGATACCGGCAGTAACGATCATATCAAATGAGTTCATTGACCGGATCATGCCGGCAGCGAACGGTGAATATGTAAAGGTCTACCTCTATCTTCTCCGCCACGCAGGGGAGGAGGTCAGCACGCCGGGCATCGCCGACGCGCTGGAGCTTACGGAGGGCGATGTGCGGCGGGCCCTGCTCCGCTGGCAGCGCGAGGGCCTGATCATGCAGGAAGGGACGGCCCGGGAAGGGCAGCCCGCGGCGGCGAAGGAGGCCTTTGAAAAGCAGGAGGCTTCCGTTCCGGCAGCGGCGGCAGTACCCGCGGCTTCAGTCCCGGGAAGGGACGTGGTCCGGGAAGCGCCTTCCGCTAGGACAGCGGTTTCAGACGCGGCAGCCATGGCAGAAGCGGTCCGGGAAGCAGAAGCAGTACCGGCAGCCTCTGAAGCTGCGGTCCGGGCGGCGGCAGCGGCCCCGGCCGGAAAGAGAGAAGCGGTCCGGGAAGCGCCTGCGTTCCCTGCGCCTCCGGAGCAGCTCCCCGACAAGGGAGCGGTGGATTTCACAAGGCTCCGCGACGACGAGGAGTTTACGACGCTTCTCTACATCGTGCAGCGCTATCTCTCCAAGATCTTCTCGCAGACAGACAGCGAGACGATCGCCTATCTCTACGACGTGCTCGGGATGCCTGCCGAGCTGATCGAGTATCTCGCGGAGCGCTGCGCGCAGAACGGGAAGACCAGCCTCCGTTATTTCGAGAGCATCGCCCTCGACTGGTACCGGAAGGGGATCCGGACGGTGGACGAGGCGAAGAAGGAGAGCTCCCAGTATACCGCGGAGGTCTACGCGGTCATGCGGGCGTTCGGGCTCGGGTCAAGAGATCCGGGGACTGCCGAGCTCACGCTGATCAAAAAGTGGTACAATGAATACGGGTTCACGAAGGAGCTCATCCTCGAGGCCTGCGCGCGGACGCTGGCGGCGACGCAGAAGCCGAGCTTCCAGTACGCGGACAGTATTCTCGGGAAGTGGCACCGCGAGGGCGTGCGGACCATGGAGGACGTGCAGAGGCTTGACGCCGGGCACGACAGACGGGTGCGCGCGGCCGGCGCGGGAAGTGAAAAGACGCAGAAGACGCAGACCCGGTTCCATAATTTTGAGGAGCGGGACGACGATCTTGATGAGTTTGTCCGCCAGGAGACGCTGAAGAAGCTTTCCGGCGGCTGAGCGGGGGAGGTGCTTTCGGGGCATGGCGCTGAGCAATTCGCAGTACGGCGCGGTCATGCGCGAGTATGAGCGTCTCCGGTCGGAGGACCGGAGCGAGCTTGAAAAGCGGCGCGCGGCGGTCTATGCGCGGATCCCGGAGCTTAAGACCCTTGAAAAGCAGGCAGGGATCTCCGCCATGGAACGGTTCCGCGCGGCGGTCCGGACAGGAGGCCGCGCCCCGGTGGAGGGCTTTGCCGAAGAGGTGAGCGGGATCGAGAAACGGAAGCGGGAGCTCCTTCTCGCCGCGGGCTTTCCGGAGGACGCGCTGGAGCCTCGGTACCACTGCGCCGAGTGCCGGGACACCGGCTTCGTCGAGGGCAGGAAGTGCCGCTGCTTTAACCAGAAGGTCATAAAGATCCTCTACGCGCAGTCCAACATCGACCGCGTCCTGAAAAGGGAGAATTTCGAACAGTTCACGCTCGATTATTACGACGATGAGCGCGTCATCACGGCGGTGGGCATGACGGAGCGGGCCTACATGGAGCGCGTCCTCAAGATGTGCCGCCGCTTCACGGAGGAGTTCGACGAAAAGCACGGGAGCATCCTCTTCCAGGGGAACACGGGCGTCGGGAAGACCTTTCTCTCGAACTGCATCGCGAAGGAGCTGATCGGGAGCTGCCATTCGGTCATCTATCTGACGGCCGGGGAGCTGTTCGACACGCTTGCCGACGTGCGGATCGGAAGGACGGAGGACCTTGACCGGAGGGAGCTTTACGAGTATATTTTTTCGTGCGACCTCCTGATCATCGACGACCTCGGGACGGAGGCCACGAATACGTGGACGGCGTCGCAGTTTTTCTATCTTGTGAACGCGAGGCTTGCCGCGGAGAAGGGGACGGTCATCTCGACGAACCTTTCCATGCGGATGCTGAGGGACACCTACACGGAGCGCGTTACTTCAAGGATCGCGAGCGGGTATGATGTCATCACGCTTTACGGCGACGATATCCGCCGCAGGAAACGGTCACTCTGAGGCTTTCGGGCATTCACAACGGACATAAAGGAGAAGACTTATGGCAAACGAAGACAAAGAGATCGAAACCATACCGGTGGGGCCTCTTGGACTGATCCCGCTTAAGAGCTGCGAGCAGCTCGGCAAAAAGGTCGACAGCTACCTGGTGCGGTGGAGGAAGGCAAGGCAGAGCGAGCACAAGAAGACCCTTGCGTTTGCCGAGTACCAGAAGGATTCCTACATCATCGATTCAAAGATCAGCCGCTTCGGTACGGGCGAGGGCAAGGGTACCATCAACCAGTCCATCCGCGGCGACGACCTGTTCCTGATGGTGGATGTCTGCAACTACAGCATGACCTACTCGCTCTGCGGCATGACGAACCACATGTCGCCGGACGACCACTACCAGGACCTGAAGCGCATCATTTCGGCGGCGGCAGGCAAGGCGCGCCGCATCAGCGTCATCATGCCGTACCTCTACGAGAGCCGGCAGCAGACCCGCACGGGGCGCGAGTCCCTGGACTGCGCCATGGCGCTGCACGAGCTCGTCAAAATGGGCGTTGAGAACATCATCACCTTCGACGCCCACGACCCGCGCGTCCAGAACGCGATCCCGTTAAAGGGCTTCGAGACGATCACGCCGACCTACCAGTTCGTCAAGGCGCTCTTCACAGCGGAGAAGGACCTTAAGGTGGACTCCACGCACATGATGGTCGTGAGCCCGGACGCCCACGGCATGGGACGCGCCATCTACCTCGCGAACATGCTCGGGCTTGACGCCGGCATGTTCTACAAGCGGCGCGACTACACCCGCGTCATCAACCGGCATCACCCGGTCGTCGCGCACGAGTTCCTCGGCACGGACGTGACGGGCAAGGACGTGATCGTGATCGACGACATGATCTCCTCGGGCGAGAGCGTGCAGGAGGTCGCGAGGGAGCTGAAGCGCCGCGGCGCCGGCAAGGTGTTCATCTGCGCGACGTTCGGCATCTTCACGAACGGCCTCGCGAGGTTCGACCGGTACTACGAGGACGGGATCATCGACCGCATCCTGACCACGAACCTCGTCTACCAGTCGCCGGAGCTTTTAAGCCGCCCGTACTACGTGAACGTTGAAATGAGCAAGTACATCGCGCTGATCATCGACAACCTGAACCATGACAGCTCCATCAGCGAGCTGCTGGAGCCGAGCGCGAGGATCCGCAGATTTGTAGAGAATTATAAAAAATACCAGGGAAACGAGAAAAAGTAAGGAGCTGAGACCGATGGCAGACGATAAGAAGCTGGTCAAAGAGATCACCTCGATGGACGAGGACTTTGCCCAGTGGTATACGGACATTGTTAAAAAAGCGGAACTTATGGACTATTCGAGTGTCAAGGGCTTCATGGTCATCAAGCCCGCGGGCTACGCGCTCTGGGAGGCCATCCAGCAGGATCTTGACGCGCGCTTCAAGGCGACCGGCGTGCAGAACTGCTACATGCCCATGTGCATCCCGGAGAGCCTCCTCCAGAAGGAGAAGGACCACGTCGAGGGCTTCGCGCCCGAGGTCGCGTGGGTGACCCACGGCGGACTCGAGCCGCTGCAGGAGCGCATGTGCATCCGCCCGACGTCCGAGACGCTGTTCTGCGACTATTACGCGAAGACGGTCCATTCCTACCGCGACCTGCCGCAGCTCCTGAACCAGTGGTGCTCCGTTGTCCGCTGGGAAAAGACCACGCGCCCGTTCTTAAGGTCCAGGGAATTCCTCTGGCAGGAGGGACACACGGTCCACGCGACCGCGGAGGAGGCGCAGGAGCGCACCGAGATGATGCTGAACGTCTACGCGGATTTCTGCGAGGAGGACCTCGCGATCCCGGTGATCCGCGGCCAGAAGACGGACAAGGAAAAGTTCGCGGGCGCGGTCGCGACCTATACGATCGAGTCCCTGATGCATGACGGCAAGGCGCTGCAGAGCGGCACGTCCCATAACTTCGGGGACGGCTTCGCGCGCGCGTTCGGCATGCAGTTCGCGGACAAGGACAACCAGCTGAAGTACATGCACCAGACCTCCTGGGGCATGACCACCCGTATGATCGGCGCCATCATCATGGTCCACGGGGATGATTCCGGCCTTAAGCTCCCGCCGCGCATCGCGCCGGTGCAGGCCGTCGTGATCCCGGTCCAGATGAACAAGGCCGGCGTCCTTGAGAAGGCCACTGAGCTGAAGGACATCCTTGCGGCAGCGGGCGTCCGCGTGAAGCTTGACGACAGCGACCGCCGTCCGGGCTTCAAGTTCGCGGACTGCGAGATGAGAGGCATCCCGGTCCGCGTGGAGATCGGCCCGAAGGACATCGAGGCCGGACAGTGCGTCTTGGTCCGCAGAGACACGAGGGAGAAGATCACCTGCGCCATCGCGGATCTCGCCGCGACGGTCCCGGCGCTTCTCGAGACCATCCAGAAGGATATGTACGAAGCCGCGAAGGCCCACAGGGACGCGCACACCTACGAGGCGCACGACATGGATGAGTTCACGGAGACCGTGAAGACGAAGCCGGGCTTCATCAAGGCGATGTGGTGCGGCGACCAGGCCTGCGAGGACAGGATCAAGGAGCTGACCACGGCCACCAGCCGCTGCATGCCGTTCCACCAGGAGAAGATCGGCGAGACCTGCGTCTGCTGCGGGAAGCCGGCGAAGAAGATGGTCTACTGGGGCATCGCGTACTAAAAGTCAATGAAAAGGGCTGCCGTATTAAGCACTCTGCCGGACACCCGGGGAACATGGACCGGCAGGCTGCTTAATACGGCAGTTTTACTTTCTGGGGATGGCTATGAGGATACCAACAGACGTTCTTTATATCCTGAAGACGCTTTCTGACGCGGGGTTCGAGGCCTACGCGGTGGGCGGGTGCGTCCGCGACGCGGTCCTCGGGCGGGAGCCGGAGGACTGGGACATCACGACGAACGCGGTGCCGGCCGAGGTGAAGGGCCTTTTCAGGCGGACCCTGGACACGGGGATCGAGCACGGCACGGTGACGGTCATGCGCGGGAAGACCGGGTACGAGGTCACGACCTACCGGGTCGACGGGAAATATTCCGACGGCCGGCATCCCGATTCCGTGACGTTCACCCCGGAGCTTTCGGAGGACCTTAAGCGCCGTGACTTTACGATCAACGCCATGGCCTGCGGGCAGGACGGGGAGATCGTGGATCTTTTCGGCGGGCAGGCGGACCTGGAGCGGCGGCTCATCCGCTGCGTCGGCGAACCGGACGAGCGCTTCACGGAGGACGCGCTCCGCATCCTGCGCGCGGTCCGCTTTTCCGCGCAGCTCGACTTCCTGATCGAGGAGGGGACCATGGCGGCGCTGAGGCGCCACGCCCCGAACCTGGTGCACGTGAGCCGGGAGCGGATCCTCGCGGAGCTGAACAAGACCATCCTGTCGGACCATCCGGAGAAGCTCGCGCTTCTTTCGGAGACAGGGATCCTGCCCTTTATCGGGGACGATGCCGGCTTCGGGCGGCTCTGCGTCCCGCGGGCGGCGGCCCTGCTCCCGAAGGAGAAGTACGTCCGCTGGGCTGCGGCGTTCCGTTTCCTTCCGGGGCAGAGGGTCCGGGAGATCCTGAGAGGCCTGAAAAGCGACACGGAGACCGCGGACAGGGCCGCGCTTCTCGCGGATGAGCTGAAGCGCCCGCTTCCGCTTACAGAGACGGAGACCAGGATCCGGCTTGCGGAGACCGGGCCGGACCGCTTCGATGACCTTCTTAGCCTGGCGCGCGCAGGCTTCGGCGTGCCCGGCGGAGAGGACCCGGAGGGCTGCCGGGCGGCGGACGGCGCGGAGCCGGCACCTGCCGGCGCGGACCGCGCGGAAGGCGGGGACGCAGCCGGAAGTGCGGAATACGCGGAAGGCGGGAACGCTGCCGGAAATACGGAATACGCGGAAGGCGGGAACGCTGCCGGAAGTGCGGAATACGCGGAAAAGATGAAGCGGGACATTCTCGCGCGGGGCGACTGCATCGCCCTGAAGGACCTGAAGATGACCGGGCGGGACCTGATCGCCATGGGCGTGAAGTCGGGGCCCGGCATGGGAAAGCTCCTCGGGGAGCTGTTCCGCCATGTGCTTGAGCATCCGGAGGACAATACGCCTGAGATGCTTAAGGAGATCGCGGGGAGAGCGTCCGGAAGCCCGGAGTAACGGCCGGCCGGCGCGGAAAAGCGGGTTTTGACCGGGGCACCGGGATAAGGGTGCCGGAGATTAGCAAGGGATCGGTATCATGTCAGATATGAAAAACGGAAACGAACAGAAAAACAGAAACGTCGCGGCCTTTGCCGCGGTCTTCCTCGGTATCCTTACCGCAGGCATGGGCGCGCAGGTGCCGGCATGGCAGCAGGACAGAGGCCCCGGCGCGGCCATACAGGAGAACGCCGGCCCCGGGGAGGCGCCTTCGCCGGATACGGAGGGCGTAAACGCCGCGGCGGAGGGAGCTTACCTGCCTGTCGTCTGGTACAACGACGAGGGGATCTTCTTCTACCGCCCGGATACGGGAAAGAGCGAGCGGATCACGGCCTTTACGGGCAGGAGCACCGACCGTATGACGGAGCTCTACGGGGAGAAGAATCCCGCCGATTATGTGAGCTTCACGGAGGACGGGAAGCGCGCGTACTTTATGAAGGGCATCACGACGGATTACTTCGGCACCACACAGGGAGACCTTTTCTGCGCGGATCTTGATAAGGCGGAGGCGGAGCGGAAGGACGTCCTGATCGCGGAGGGCGTCGCGGCGTATAACGTTCTTCCGGACATGGAGCTCGTGTGGCTTGATTCGGACAGCCACCTGTACCGCGGGAAGGCCGGGGAGGACGGGAGCGTTTCCAGGAAAGCGCTCGCCGCGGGTGTCCTTGAGTACCGTGTAAGCGAAGACGGGCGGAGCCTGTTCTTCCACACGGACCGGGGCAGCGGCTTCCGGGTCACCCTTCCGGACGGGGAGCGGACCCGGGTCGCGGAGGGCATCTATTCCCTCGAGTATGTGTCCAAGGACCTCTCGAAGATCTATTATCTCAGCGAAACGCAGGATCTCTTCTATATCCGGGACCTTTCCTCGACGGAGATCGTCGACGTGGACATCACAGACCTCTCGGTGATCGAGAAGACCGGGCACGTGTATTATCTGAAGAACGGCCTGGCGGGCAGCACGGCCGCTGCTGCGTCAGATACCGGCGAAAGCGCCGCGCAGGGCGCCGACAGCCCGATCGTGAACGCGCTGGAGGAGCTCCTCAAGGACTATATGCCGGCGGATGCCGGTGAAACGGCGGCTGATGCCGGCGGGGGCGCGGAGACCGGCGAGGGCGCGCAGGCAGGCGCCGCCGGTGACAGCGCGTCCGCGGAAGGAGACGGGGACCTTCTTTCCCCCGGCGCCGCGGAGGAGGCTGCTGAGTTCTCTGAGGAGACCGGGCAGCTCGGCTTTTTCGACGGAAGCACGCGCACCGTCGTAAAGAGCGGCGTGACGCACATCAACCGGGAGACAGAGAAGGACGTCCGGAACGACAGGCTCCTCTTCACGCTCGGCGCGGAGACCGGATACCAGATCTGGCTCGCGTACGGGGAAAAGCCCGTGAACACGGGACTTACCGTGATCGACGAAGGACTCACGGACATCTGCCCGGACTATATGGACGACGTGCTCTACTTTATCCGAGAGATCCCCGCGGCTGACGCGGCCGGTGAGGAGGCTTCTGAGGAAGCGGCCGGCGGCGCGGCGGAGGACGGGACAGGAAAGCCTGAAAGCGGTACTCCGGAGGACGGGACAGGAAACGCCGGCGAAGTGTCAGGGAACGGGACAGGAGATTCCGGCAGCGCGCCGGATGAAGGAGCAGAAAGCGCTGACGGCGGGCAGGGCATGACCGGGAAGGGCGCGGTCTACCGGCTTCCGTACACGGTGTCCGGCGCAGGGAAGGAGGAGAAGCTGTTCGACGGCGCGGAGATCATCACCGCGGCGCAGGGCGGAAAGGTCTACACCGGCGTGTTTTCTTCGGATGACGGCTCGGCGGAGCTTTCCGTGAACGGAAAGCAGGTCTCCGGGAACGTCGCCTCGTTCTACTGGGACTATGAAGGCGGTTCTGACAGACTTCAGCTTTACCGGAACGTCTTCGAGGAATATTATTACAAGTCCGGCGAGTTCACGGAGCTTAAGGAGGACGGCACCCTCCGCGGGATCGTGTACAACGTTCGCGAGTGCCACGGCTTCCCGGACGGCACCTATACCTTCCTTACCGATTATGACGAGGAGCTCCTCCAGGGAAATCTTGTATGGTGGAGCGGCGGAGACCCGGTAACGATCACGGACAACGCTTCCGGGACGAAGATGTCGCCGGACGAGGAGTGAAAACAGGGCCGGCGCGCAGGCATTAAGCCTGACGCGCCGGCCCTGCGGCGTTTCAGTATAAAGACGCTGCCGGTACCAGGGCGGTATCCGCGCGGGGGGCGCCCCGCGCTTTTTTCTGCCTGAAAACTGCGGCAGCCGCGTGGCCCTGCTACTGCGCCCGGGCACGTTCCTCCGCGGCCTCAGGGAAGAGCTCCGGGACGTTCAGGGTCTCGCACACGAGGTTTACGAGATCCTTCATGTATGAGGTCAGGTACAGGCCGCTCCGGTGGCAGAGATAGAAGTGGCGGGGCGTGTCGTTGTCGCGGATGGGATAGCAGTTTACGAGCGAGCGGCTCTGGTCGCGCCTGTCCATATAGACGTCCGGGATCAGGAATACGGCGCCGGAGCGCGCGGTGATCCGCTTCGCGAGCTCCATGCTGTCCGTCTCGAGAAGGATCTCGGGCTGCAGGTCGTAGCGCCGGAAGAGACGGTCCTGGATCATCCGGATGCTGTGGCCTTCGGTCATGGAGATGAACCTTTCCCCCGCCGCTTCGGAGATGCTGATGGGCGTCCCGTCCGGGATGCGCTCCGCGAGACGCGTGGACCTGCTGGCGATGAGGGAGGTGCGTTCGGTCTGGACCAGCCGGTAGCTCAGGCGGTCGGGCTTGTCGAAGGTCGTGATGAAGGCAAGGTCGCACTGCCCTTCGCGGACCATGCGCTCAAGGTCCCCGCTGCCGTGCTCCAGAAGGATGAGGCGGACGTAGGGCCAGAGATGCCGGAAGCGCGGGAAGACCGACGGGAGGAGCTGCAGGGAGCGCTGGCGGGACACGCCGACCGAGAGCGTGCCGCGGACCACGCGGTTTTCCGTGTTGATCCTTGCATGGAGATTCCGGTCGATGTCCAGGATCTGCAGGGCTGCCTCGAGGTAGAGCCTCCCTGCAGGGGTAAGCGTGAGCGGGGTCGTGCCGCGGTCCAGGATGGGCGTCCCGAGCTCCTCCTCGATCTGGCGGATGGTCTGGGACAGGGCAGGCTGGGTGACGTAGAGCTTTCTTGCCGCGGCGGAGATGGAGCCCTCCGAAATGACCGCGAGCACGGAGGGAATATATTTCGGATTCAGCATACACGCCTCCATAAGGAAATGCTTATTATTCTTATCATGATTTATCAATTTGAAATAATATGTTATCAAGCCTATCATATAAAAAGAGTCCCCGCAAGACTATCTGCGGGAACTCCCCTGCGCGGCGTTATTTCAGGGCCGGCAGGTCGTATTTGAAACCGGAAGCAGTGGTACAGAAAGGGGGAACACGGATGGAGATTCTGCAGGCAGCAAGTGCCGGCACACTCGAATCCAGCGACGCTCTGGTCACAGTGGAGCCCGGGGAGGGACGCGTCGAGCTTGAGATCTACAGCACCGTCATGAATCAGTACGGACGGCAGATCAAGGCGACGGTCCTGGAGACGCTGGAACGCCTCGAGGTAGGCAATGCCAGGGTCATCGTGTCTGACCGGGGCGCGCTTGACTGCACGCTCAAGGCACGCGTCGAGGGGGCGGTCTTCCGCTCCGCAGGAATGAGCCAGAAAAATATTCCATGGGGAGGTGCAGTAAGATGATCCCGCGTCCGAAACCGGAACGGTTCCGCTTAAGGCGGACCATGATGTTTATGAATGCGCAGAAGCCGGGCCTCATCAAGGACGCCTATATCTACGGCGTCGATTCGATCATGCTGGACCTTGAGGACGCGGTGGCGGAGAACCAGAAGGACGCCGCCCGCTTCAGCCTGTACCATGCGCTCAAGACCATTGATTACGGCGACACGGAAGTCATCGTCCGCATCAACGGCCTTGATACCCCGCACTGGGAGGAGGACATCCGCGTCTGCGTCGCGGCCGGTGCCGACGGCATCCGTATCGCGAAATGCGAGAGCGCGCAGGATGTAAAGACAGTCGAGGAGCACGTCGAGGCAGCCGAGCGCGAGTTCGGCGTCGAGGTCGGCAGGACGCTCCTTATGGCAGCGCTTGAGAGCCCGAAGGGGATCATCAACGCCTACGAGATCTGCGCGGCCAGCGACAGGATGTTCGGCGTCGCGATCTCCGGCGGCGATTTCCGCAAATGCATGCAGACCAAGTTCCAGCCGGACGGCGTGGATATGCTTGCCGCCCGCGGCCAGATGCTGATCGCCGCGCGTGCCGCGGGGATCCAGTGCTTTGACACGGTTTTCACGGATCTTGACGACAATGAAGGCTTCCTTGCGGAGGTCCGCCAGAACAAGGCCATGGGCTTTGACGGCAAGAGCCTGATCAATCCGAAGCAGATCCGCCCGGTGCACGAGATCTTCGCGCCGACGGAGAAGGAAGTCCGGCAGGCGGAGGCCATGGTTCAGGCGTTCCGCGAGGCGGCGGCCGCCGGCATCGGCGTGTTCACCGTCAACGGCAAGATGGTCGATGTAGCCTTTATTCCCGGCGCTGAGCGGACGCTTCGTCTGGCGAAGGCCTGCGGCATGTATGAGGGGGACCTTGTGTGATGAAAAATGCAGTTGGACGTGAGATTCCGGACGCGCTCCTTGTGAACGGGAAAGAAGTCTATCAGGGAAAGAACTATATGGACGGCAAGTACCTTCAGAAGGCCGCGCCCTGCACAAGAAGGTACGAAAAGCCGCAGGAGTCGAAGATCGTCGGCTCCATCGCAGAGGCACTGAGGCAGGTCGGCGCGAAGAGCGGCATGACCTTCTCCTTCCACCATCACCTGAGAAACGGTGATTTCGTGGCGAACATGGTCATGCAGGCCGCGATCGATGAGCTGGGACTTGAGGACCTGACCATCGCGGCGACCTCGCTCGGCGAGGCGCACGACCCGATCGCAGAGTACATCGAGGCGGGCAAGGTCGTCGGGATCCAGACCTCCGGTATCCGCGGACGCATCGGCGACGTGGTGTCCGCAGGCAAGCTGAAGACCCCGGCCATCATCCGCAGCCACGGCGGACGTCCCCGCGCGATCGAGGCTGGCGAGGTCCACATCGACATCGCCTTCGTCGCGGCGCCGACCTCCGACTGTGTCGGCAACTGCCGCGGTATCGGCGGCAAGAGCAACTGCGGCTCGCTCGGATACGCCATGACGGACGCGAAGTACGCCGACCATGTCGTCGTCGTGACGGACTGCCTCGTGGATTTCCCGAACATGCCGGCATCCGTTGAGGCGATCGACGTCGACGCGGTCGTCGTCGTGGATTCCATCGGAAACCCGAAGAAGATCGCCTCGGCAGCGGCGCGCATCAGCCAGAATCCGCGTGATCTTATGATGGCGGAGGATGTCGCGAAGGTCATCGCGGCGACCCCGTGGTTCAGGGAGGGCTTCTCCTTCCAGACCGGCGTCGGCGGACCGTCCCTCGCGGCGAACCTCTTCCTCGAGAAGTACATGGATGAGCGCGGGATCAAGATGGGCTGGGCTATCGGCGGCATCTGCGGGCCCATGGTCGAGCTCCTTAAGAAGGGCAAGGTCGGGAAGGTCATCGACGTCCAGGATTTCGATCTTGACGCGGTCAATTCCATCAACCAGACGCCCGGACATTATGAGATGAGCGCCTCCCAGTACGCGAATCCCGCGAACAAGGGCGCGTTCGTCAACAAGCTGGACTTCGTCGTCCTTGCGGCGCTTGAGATCGACACCGGCTTCAACGTAAACGTCCTGACCGGCTCTGACGGCGTCCTCCGCGGCGCGCCGGGCGGACATCCGGATACTGCAGCCGGCAGCAAGTGCTGCATCATCGTGACCCCGCTGGTGCGCGGCCGCATGGCGACGGTATGCAAGAATGTCGTCACCGTAACGACTCCCGGCGACTGCGTGGACGTGCTCGTTACGGACTACGGCATCGCGGTGAACCCGCTGCGCCCGGACCTTGTGGAATGCCTTGACAAGGCAGGCATCCCGCACGTCCCGGTCGAGGCGCTCCAGGAGAAGGCCTACAGCCTGGTAGGAACGCCCGATGACCTTGAATGGGAGGACCAGGTCGTTGCTGTCCTTGAGGCGCGTGACGGCACCATCCTTGACGTTGTCCGCAAGATAAAGCCGCTCGTGCTTGACTGAGCCGGACGGTCCCGCCGGCACTTAGGCCGCCGGGACATGAGGAAAGAAGTTTCCCGGAAAATGCCTTCCGGAAACGGTGTTACCATAGTGATTCATATAGAGAGGGGTTATTTATGAGTGATTTTGTAGTTGGTATTCTTGGACTGCTGACTATCGTAGCGATCGTCGTTACGCTGTTCAAGAGCAAAACGCAGCCTGCCATCGCGTTTATCACCTGGCCGGCGATCCTTGCTTTGATCATGGTCCTCGGGGGACGCTATAGCTTTGACAACATTGCGGCCATGATCAAGTCCGGCTTCAGCTCCACCTCGCCGACCGCGGCCCTGTTCGTCTTCTCCGTCCTTTACTTCGGTATCATGACGGACGCGGGCATGTTTGACGTGATCATCGGCAAGCTGATGACCTTCGTCGGCGACAACGTCATCGGCGTGGCTGTCGTCACCTGCATCATCGCCCTCGTCGGCCATCTGGACGGCGGCGGCGCTTCCACCTTCTGTATCGTTATCCCGGCAATGCTTCCGGTGTTCAAGCGCATGCACATGCGCAAGACCACGCTGCTCCGCATCGCGGTCCTCGCGATGGGCGTCCTGAACCTGATGCCCTGGGCAGGCCCGACCATGCGTGCCGCGTCTGTCCTTGGTATTGAGGCAGGCAGCCTCTGGCAGACCATCCTTCCGATCCAACTGTTCGGTATCATCCTCGCGCTTGCCCACGCGGCATTCGCGGGCTGGCAGGAGAAGCAGCGCGGCGCAGGCCTGAACGGAAAGCTCGCGCAGATCGAAGGGACCGTCGAGACAGAGGAAGAAGAGGACAAGCCGGCAGCGGCTTCCTCCGAGCTTGCCCGCCCGAAGCTTTTCATGTTCAACATCTGCCTGACCCTTGCCGTCATCGCAATGCTGATCTGGGACGTGTTCCCGAGCTATGTGCCGTTCATGATCGGTGTCGCGACCGCCCTGTTCGTGAACTACGGCTTTACCGCGAAGATGCATAAGAAGATCATCAACCTGCACGCAGGTCCCGCGCTTATGATGTGCTCCACCCTTATGGGCGCAGCGATCCTGATGGGCGTCCTGACCACGAGCCTTGGCGCTGACGGCGCAGCGATCTCCGCGAAGAAGATGGATCTTCCTCCGGACGCGATCCCGTCTGTGGTCCGCTGCCTTGCAGGCATCGTCTCCTCTATTCTTCCGGCAAGCCTCGGCCAGCATCTGCCGCTTGTCATCGGTATCCTGTCCGTGCCGCTCGCGCTTGCGTTCGATACCGACAGCTACTTCTACGGCATGCTGCCGGTCATGATCGGTATCGGCCAGGCCTTCGGCGTGGAGGCTCTCCCGATCGCGATCGCCATGGTCGTCTGCCGCAACTGCGCGACCTTCATCAGCCCCATGGTTCCCGCAACGCTCCTTGGTACCGGCCTCGCGGAGGTGGATATCAAGGACCATATCAAGGCGAGCTTCATGTATGTCTGGCTCTTCTCGATCCTGTGCATGCTTGTTGCCGTCGTGGCCGGGATCATGCCGCTCTGATCATCTGAATCGTATATCTGTCCGGGGCCCGGTGCCCCGGACAGCATAAAAAAGGCATCCGCTGCGAGTCGGATGCCTTTTTTATTTCCGGCGGTACCGGATATTTTAAATGATCAAAAAGAGGGGGTTCTTATGATCAGTGGCCTGTAAGGGGGGCCGGGCAGCTCCGCTGCCCGGTATGAGTATGAAAAAGCTTTCGCAGTTCCGGAAATCTGAACTTTGATGACTTTTGTCTCCTCTCGAAGACATTTTTATAATACTGGATATTTGTGACAAAACTATGGATTCGTCCTAAAAAAAAGATAAAGAGTATGAAGAATCGCGGTCAGTTATGAAATCCAAAAAAACACTTTCCTAATAATACCCGATTGGCTATAATTGTAACAGACTATTGCCTGGGGCACGCGGGATCCCGCGTGTCCCCTTCTGGAGGAAGAATATGTTTGGTATGACATCGAACGACATCGGTATTGACCTTGGTACGGCCAGTATCCTTGTTTACATCAAAGGAAAGGGCGTCGTCCTGAAGGAGCCGAGCGTCGTCGCAATCGACCGCGATTCGAACCGGATCCTCGCGATCGGCGAGGAAGCGCGGCTTATGATCGGCAGGACGCCCGGCAACATCATCGCGATCCGCCCGCTGCGCCACGGCGTCATTTCCGATTATACAGTCACGGAAAAGATGCTGAAGTACTTTATCAACAAGGCAGTCGGCAAGAAGACGCTGCTCCGTCCGCGCATCGCGGTCTGCATCCCCTCGGGAGCCACGGAGGTCGAGCGCAAGGCGGTCGAGGACGCGACCTACCAGGCGGGCGCGAAGGAGGTCACCATCATCGAGGAGCCTGTCGCAGCGGCGATCGGCGCGGGGATCGACATTTCCAAGGCCTGCGGGAACATGATCGTTGACATCGGCGGCGGCACCACGGACATCGCCGTCATTTCCCTCGGGGGCCCGGTCGTCTCGACGTCCATCAAGATCGCGGGCGACGACTTCGACGAGGCCCTGGTGCGCTACATGAGGAAGAAGCACAACCTCCTGATCGGCGAGCGTACCGGCGAGGACATCAAGATCCAGATCGGCGGCGCCTACAGGCGCCCGGAGGTCCTGACCATGGAGGTCCGCGGAAGGAACCTGGTCACGGGACTTCCGAAGACCATCGTCGTCACCTCGGACGAGACGCTGGAAGCGCTGCAGGAGCCGGCGCTGCAGATCGTCGACGCGGTGCACAACGTCCTGGAGCGCACGCCTCCGGAGCTTGCGGCGGACATTTACGACCGCGGCATCGTCTTCACCGGCGGCGGCTCCCTCCTTTACGGTCTTGACCAGCTCTGCCAGGAAAAGACCGGCATCAACACCGCGATCGCTGAGGCACCGCTTACGGCAGTCGCGATCGGAACAGGAAAATTCATCGAATTCCAGCACGGAGATGCGGAAGAGAAGAAGATCTTCAACTGAAGCTGAGAAGGGCTTTTAATTACGGATGGCTGTAGTCGAAGGCTATATAGAAAAGATCAAATACCGGAACGAGGAGAACGGCTGGTCCATTCTCAGCGTGGCGTCGGACGGAGAGGACTATGTCCTGGTCGGGACGTTCGCCATGATCGGGGAGGGAGAGTTCATCTCCGCGGAAGGCACGATGAAGGTCCATCCGGTATACGGCGAGCAGCTCGCCGTGGAACATTATGAGATCAGAACACCGGAGGACAGTGACGGCGCGCTGCGCTACCTGTCCTCCGGCGCTGTTAAGGGGATCGGCGAGGCGCTGGCGAAGCGCATCGTAAAGCGCTTTAAGAACGATACGCTCCGCATCATGGAGGAGGAGCCCGAACGCCTCGCGGAGGTCAAGGGCATCAGCGAGCGCATGGCCATGGAGATCGGTGCGCAGGTCAGCGAGAAGAAGGATATGCGTGACGCCATGCTGTTCCTCACGAAATACGGGATCGGCATGAACCTGGCCGTACGGATCTACAAGCAGTACGGGGACAGCGTCTACTCGATCATCCGCGACAACCCGTACCAGCTCGCGGACGATATGACCGGCGTCGGGTTCCGGATCGCGGACGAGATCGCCTCGAAGGCCGGCATCCGCGCGGACTCCGAGTACCGGATCCGCTGCGGGATCCTGTACACGCTCGGGCAGGCGGAGGGCCAGGGGCACCTGTACCTCCCGGAGGCGGAGCTGGTCCGGAAGACCGCGGAGCTCTTAGGGCTCCCCGAGGAGGGCATGCGCATGTGCCTCATGGACCTCCGGATGGACCGCCGGATCGTGGTGAAGCGGATCCCGGACCCGGAGCGTGAAAGAAGGCCCGCGGAGGTCCCGGAGGGGACTCTGCCGGACGGAACGCTGCCGGATACGGCACTGTATGATGAGGCCATGCCGGACGGGGCAGTGCCGGAAGAGACCTGGGCGGTGTACCCGGCATCATCCTACTATACGGAGCTGAGCACCGCGGCCATGCTGCGGGACCTCGACATCCGGTCGGACGAGCAGGAGGAGCGGATCCTTTCCGTCCTGCGCGCGGTCGAGGAGGAGGACGGGATCACGTTTGACGCGCTGCAGAAGCGCGCGGTCACGGAGGCCGCGCGGTCCGGGCTCCTCATCATCACCGGCGGCCCCGGCACGGGAAAGACTACGACGATCAATGCCATCATCCGCTATTTCGAGCGGCAGGAGGCGGAGATCCTTCTTGCCGCGCCCACAGGCCGGGCGGCAAAGCGCATGACGGAGGCCACGGGACACGAGGCGCGGACCATTCACCGCCTCCTTGAGATCAGCGGCATGCCGTCGGACGACCGGCAGGGCGGCGGCGGCAGCATGGCCGGCATGCATTTCGAGCGGAATGAGCTCATGCCGCTCGAGGCGGACTGCGTGATCATCGACGAGATGAGCATGGTGGACATCCGCCTCATGAACGCGCTTTTAAAGGCGGTGAGCGTGGGCACGCACCTCATCCTGGTGGGGGATTCCGACCAGCTCCCGAGCGTCGGCCCCGGGAACGTCCTCCGGGACATGATCGCCTCGGGCGCGTTCAACGTCGTACGGCTCGAGAAGATCTACCGGCAGGCGGAGGAGAGCGACATCATCGTGAACGCGCACCGCATGATCCGCGGGGAGCGGATCGACCTCGCGAAGCGGAGCAGGGATTTCCTGTTTATCCGGCAGGATACGGCGGAAGGGGTCATACGGACCATGCTGACGCTGCTCCGGGAAAAGCTCCCGGATTATGTGCACGCGTCCGCGGACGAGCTCCAGATCCTTACGCCCATGCGGAAGGGCGTGCTTGGGGTCGAAAACCTGAACCGCGTCCTCCAGGAGGCCCTGAACCCGCCGCGGGCAGGCAGGACCGAGAAGGAGATCGGCGGGACCCTGTTCCGGACGGGCGACAAGGTCATGCAGATAAAGAACGACTATGACCGCGGCGTCTATAACGGCGATATCGGGATCCTCACGATGATCAGCCAGTTCGCTGAGACCTTTACGGTCCGGTTCGACGAGGGGCGGGAGGTGGAGTACGCCTTCGGGGACGCGGAGGAGCTTGAGCTCGCGTACGCCGTCACTATACACAAGTCCCAGGGCAGCGAGTATCCGGCGGTCATCATCCCCGTGTGGCAGGGACCGCGCATGCTTCTTACGAGGAACCTTCTCTACACGGCGGTGACCCGCGCGCGGAGCTGCGTCGCGATGGTCGGCATACCGCAGTACTTCTACGACATGGCAGGCAATACCCGGGAGCTCCGCCGCTATACCGGGCTTGCGGACAGGATCCGTGAGCTTTACGCGTGACAAAAGGGCCCGGGGCAGAAAGAAAGGCGCAGTATGCGTATGGCTGATATCCGGAGCATCGCGGGGGTCCTGGCGGATTCCGTTTTCCCGCGCCGCTGTCCCGTCTGTGAGGAGATCGTCCGCACGCCGGGCAGCCTGATCTGCGAGGACTGCCTTCACAGCATCCCGTTCGTCAGGGAGCCGGTGTGCATGAAATGCGGCCGGAGCGTCAGCGACCCGTCCGAGGAGCTCTGCCGCGACTGCGCCGGAAGGGAGAAAAGCTTTGACTACGGCGTGGCGCTTACGGATTACGACGACCTCATGCAGCGCGTGATCACGGACATCAAATACAGGAACCGGCGGGAGTACGTCCGACCGTTCGGGCGGCTGTTCTGCTTAAAGCGCGGGGAAGCCCTGCGGGCGATGCGCCCGGACTGCCTGGTCCCTGTCCCGGTCCACCCCTCGAGGCGGCGGGCCCGCGGCTTTAACCAGGCGGAGCTCCTGGCGGGGGAGATCTCCGCCTGCTCCGGGATCCCGGTGCGCGCGGACCTTCTTTTAAGGACCGGCAGGACGGAGGCGCAGAAGGAGCTGTCCCCGGACGAACGGATCCGGAACCTTGAGGGGGCATTTTCCGCGAAGCCCCTGCCCGCAGGGATCCGGCGTGTGATTCTTGTGGATGACATATACACAACGGGCAGCACGGCGGAGGCCTGTACCCGGGTCCTTAAGAGTGCCGGGGCGGAAAAAGTGTTTACCGCGGTCCTTGCGATCGTTCCTGAAGAATAGTAGTGGAAAATTATAAATAAAAATATTATAATTAAAAACAGCGATTTACGTAAAAAGGCACAAACGGCAGCAATGAGGCGGACTTCTTGTTAAATGTGTGCTTTTTGTGTATAATGCAAAAAACAAAAACTTTAAGGGAGGAAAGTACTATGAGAAACAGATTTGAAGTTTTTGCGGCAGTGACAATGGCGTCAGTACTCGCGCTCAGCGCGTGCGGAAGCTCCGGCAGTGCTGCCTCCACCACCGCTGCACCGGCGGCTGAGACCACCGCTGCAGAGTCACAGGCGGCTGCGGCAGCAGGCGGCATCGGCATGGAGGGCGGCACCAGCCTGACCTTCACCACCGGCGGCGACCAGGGAACCTACTACGGCTTCGGCGGCGTCCTTGCGGGCAAGGTCAGCGAGACCACCAGCACCACGGTCACGGCGATCACCTCCGGCGGTTCCGCTGCGAACATCGAAGCGCTGCAGATGGGCGACGCGCAGATCGGCTTCGTGCAGTCGGACGTCATGGCGTACGCTTATGAAGGCACCCGCCTCTTCGAGGACACGGGCAAGATCGACAGCTTCTCCACCGTCGGCGCGCTTTACATGGAGCAGGTCCAGATCATCACGCTTGATCCGGAGATCAAGACGGTCGCTGACCTGAAGGGCAAGAACGTCTCCATCGGTGCCGCAGGCTCCGGCGTTTACTTCAACGCGATCGACGTCCTCGGCGCATATGACATGACCGAGGCTGACATCAACCCGACCTACCAGTCCTTCGGCGATTCCACCGAGGCCCTGCAGGACGGCAAGATCGACGCGGCATTCATCGTCGCCGGCGCTCCGACCACCGCTGTTACGTCCCTCGCGGCGACCAAGCCGGTCCACCTTGTCGAGCTTGACAAGGAGCACATCGAAAAGCTGCTGGCGGGTTCCCCGTACTACAGCGAGAACGTCATCCCGAAGGATGCTTACGGAACCGAGAAGGATATCCGTACCGTCGCGGTCGGCGCAGTCGTCATCGCGAACAACGACGTTTCCGATGTTGACGTCTACAATTTCCTTGCAGGCGTTTACGAGAACATCCCGGCGATCACCGAGGCACACGCGAAGGGCGCGGAGCTTGACCTTGTCTTTGCTTCTTCCATCACGGCTGTCCCGTATCATCCGGGTGCAGTGAAGTTCTTCGAAGAAAAGGGAATCACGGTCCCGGGCAAGTAATTCCGGTACTGCAGCGGTTCCCCTGAGGACGCAGGCTTCTGTCCGCGGCAGAGCAGTTCTACACTCTGCCGCGGCGTTTTATGTTTTCTGAAAGGAGATCTCCATGGCTTCAAATGAAGAACCGAAGCGGGACATGCAGTCAGCTGCCCCGGAAACGCAGGAGGCGCCGGATATTTCGACCGGTACTGCGGAGGACGTCGAGGCCGTAATGAAAAAGTACGACCGCGAGTCCAACACGCGTGTCTGGGAAGGAACGCCGAAGAACGTCGTGCGCGCGCTTTCCATCATGTTTTCGCTCTACTGCATCTATGTCACGCTGTTCAGCACGGCTATGCCTGAGGTGAAGCTGAACATCTTCCTCGGGCTCATCCTGATCCTGGGATACCTGCATTATCCCATCAGGAAAGGCACGGTGAAGGTCAACAGCCTCCCGTGGTACGACATCATCCTCATGGTCGCAGGGTCGCTGCCCTTCTTTTATTTCGCGGCGAACGCCCAGTCGATCATCCGGCTCGCGACGCGCGTCACGAGGGATCCGTTCCACGTCGCGATCGCGGTCGTATCCGTGCTCACGCTGATGGAGCTCTGCCGGAGATGCGTCGGCATCCCGATCCTCTGCGTCGTCGGCTCCCTGCTCGCGTATACCTTCTCGACCGTGCGCTTCGGAAAGGTCGTCTACGATCTCTTCTACACGACGACCGGCCTTATGAACACGCCGATCAACGTCTGCGCGAAGTACATCGTCGTGTTCATCATCTTCGGCGCCTTCCTTGAGCGGACGGGCATATCCACCTTCTTTATCGACCTTGCCAACTGCGCCGCGGGCGCGTCGGCAGGCGGTCCCGCGAAGGTCGCGGTCATCTCCTCGGCCCTCTGCGGCATGGTGTCCGGCTCGTCGGTCGGCAATACCGTCACCACCGGCTCCATCACGATCCCGATGATGAAGAAGACCGGATACAAGCCGGAATTCGCCGGCGCGGTCGAGGCAGCGGCCTCCACGGGCGGGCAGATCATGCCGCCGATCATGGGCGCGGCAGCCTTCCTGATGGCGGAGTACATGGGCATTCCGTACGCGCAGGTCGCGCTGAAGGCCATCCTTCCGGCGATCCTTTATTTCACCGGCATTTACATCGCCGTCCATCTCGAGGCGAAGAAGCTGGGGCTGAAGGGCATCCCGAAGGATGAGCTCCCGAAGCTCGGGAAGCTCCTTCCGAAGATCTACCTCCTTACCCCGCTGGTGATACTCGTCGTGCTCGTTTCTACCAATATGTATACCATGCAGTTCTCGGCGACCGTCGCGATCGGCATCACGATCCTGGTGGGCCTTCTTAACAAGGACGACCGCATCAGCATCCCGAAGATCCTCGACGCGCTTGAGGCGGGCGGAAAGGGGACCATCACGGTCGCCGTCGCCTGCGCCATGGCAGGCCTGGTCGCGGGCTGCATCACGTCCACGGGACTTGCGTCGCGGCTCATTACCCTGATCGTCAACATTTCCGGCGGACGCGCGATCATCGCCCTCTTCCTGACCATGATCTGCTGCATCATCCTCGGAATGGGCGTCCCGACGACCGCGAACTACTGCATCATGGCAGCGACCTGCGCGCCCATCCTCATGAGCCCGCAGATCGGCATCCCGCGTGTCTGCGCGCACTTCTTCGTATTCTACTTCGGCATCGTCGCGGATATCACCCCGCCGGTCGCCCTCGCCGCGTACGCGGGCAGCGCGATCGCGAAGGCGCCGCCCATGAAGACAGCGTTCAACGCGACGCGTCTTGCCATCGCGGCGTTTGTGGTGCCGTACATCTTTGCCTTCAGCCCGTCGATGCTCTTTGAGTTCGCGGAGGGCGCCGGGGGCGCAGCGGTGCTCCTGCAGGTGGTGCAGATCATCATCACCTCGCTCCTCGGCCTCTTCCTTGTTGCCGCGGCGCTGAACGGCTATCTCTACAAGCCGATCATGCTCCCGGTCCGCGCGGTCATGATCGCCGGCGGCCTCTGCATGATGATCCCCGGCACGGTGACGGACGCGGCAGGCCTCCTGGTTTTCATCGCGGTGATGCTTCTGCAGCGCGCCGGCCTGAAGAAGGCTGCCGCCTGACGGGCTGCGGCGTGAAGAACGCTGCCGCAGGCAGGCTCCGGCGTGAAGGGGCGCTGCTGCCGGACAGGCTGCGGCGTGAAGTACGCTGCCGCGGGGCAGGCTCCGGCGTGAAGGGGCGCTGCCGCAGGGCAGGCTTCGGCGTGAGGAGAGCGCCTGTACGGCAGGATCATGGAAAACAGCTGCCCGGGGAGCGGCCTTCGGAAAAGGCTGCCGCCCCGGGCAGAAACATGAAAAAAGATTTCGTTTGACATGCGGACTGTGCTATGCTACACTGTACAGGCGACAAAAGATGACGAGGTCTTTTTTTTTTGACTTCAATTAAGTACTAAGACACACGGAGGTGGAGACCATGCGTACAAGAATCACTCTTGCGTGCACAGAATGCAAGCAGCGCAACTACAATACGACCAAGGAGAAGAAGCTTCATCCGGATCGTATGGAAGTTAAGAAGTACTGCAGATTCTGCAAGCGGCATACGGTTCATAAAGAGACGAAGTAATACTGAAAGGATTAGGCGATGGCTGAGTCTGAGAAAAGTAAATCCAAAATTCAGGAGTTTTATAACGGCCTGAAAGCCGAATTCAAGAAAATCGTCTGGCCGACACAGGAAAAGCTGACCAAGCAGACCATCGCAGTGGTCTCGGTATCTCTTGTTCTTGGCCTGGTGATCGCCCTTCTGGACTGGGTATTCCAGCTGGGACTGACTCGCGTATTTGGGTAAGAGCAGGGAGAGCGCATGGCTGAAGCAAACTGGTATGTAGTCCACACGTATTCGGGCTACGAAAATAAGGTAAAGGTCGATATCGAGAAGACCATTGAGAACCGCCAGCTGCAGGAGCAGATCCTTGAGGTCTCGGTCCCCACGCAGGCAGTTGTCGAGGTGAAGAACGGCGTCGAGAAGTCTTCCGACCGGAAGATGTTCCCGGGCTACGTCCTGATCCGGATGATCATGAATGACGACACCTGGTACGTGGTCAGGAACACGCGCGGCGTCACGGGCTTCGTTGGCCCGGGAAGCAAGCCGGTCCCGCTCACGCCGGAGGACATCGTAAAGCTTGGCTTTGATGTCCCGGAGGGCACGGTGCTTCATGAGAAGAAGGTCCTGATCGACTTCGCCGAGGGAGATACTGTTACGGTGATCAGCGGTCCCTGGAAGGACACGGTCGGAAAGATCAGCAGTATCAACGAGAAGAAGAAGACCGTTTCCATCATGGTTGAGATGTTCGGCCGCGAGACAAAGGTGGAGCTCGGCTTCACCGAAGTAAGAAAAATGTGATCCGTTCCGCAAGGGACGGCCGCAGATAGTTTTTGGCGCGCATGCGCCGGCACAGAGGCATTTGCCTCATAACAGTGGAAGGGCAGAACGCCCGCCAGTACCACATAGGAGGTGCCATTATGGCAAAAAAGGTAACAGGTTATATCAAATTACAGATCCCTGCAGGCAAGGCAACCCCGGCTCCACCCGTAGGTCCCGCACTTGGCCAGCACGGCGTGAACATCGTTGAATTCACGAAGCAGTTCAACGCAAGGACCGCCGACAAGGGAGATCTCATCATCCCGGTCGTCATCACTGTCTACGCAGACAGAAGCTTCAGCTTCATCACAAAGACCCCGCCGGCAGCTGTCCTTCTTAAGAAGGCCTGCAAGCTGCAGAAGGCATCCGGTACTCCGAACAAGGACAAGGTCGCTACGATCTCCAGGGAAGAGGTCCAGAAGATCGCGGAACTGAAGATGCCGGATCTTAACGCAGCAAGCATCGAAGCAGCTACGAGCATGATCGCAGGTACCGCACGTTCCATGGGTATCGTCGTCGAGGACTAATGGGGAGGAGATGAAACAATGAAGCACGGAAAGAGATATGCGGAAGCCGCAAAGCTTGTTGACCGCACACAGTACTATGATATCGCAGAGGCAGTTTCCCTCGTGAAGAAGACCTCCAACGCGAAGTTTGACGAGACCGTCGAGCTTCATGTCCGCACCGGCTGCGACGGCCGTCACGCTGACCAGCAGATCCGCGGCGCTGTCGTTCTTCCGAACGGAACCGGCAAGAAGGTCCGTATCCTTGTTTTCGCGAAGGGACCGAAGGAGGAAGAGGCAAAGGCAGCAGGCGCAGATTTCGTCGGCGGCCAGGAGCTTGTTCCGAAGATCCAGAATGAGGGATGGCTTGATTTCGACGTCGTCGTCGCGACCCCGGACATGATGGGCGTTGTCGGACGTCTCGGCCGTATCCTTGGCCCGAAGGGCCTCATGCCGAACCCGAAGTCCGGTACCGTTACCATGGACCTGACCAAGGCGATCGCTGATATCAAAGCCGGTAAGGTCGAGTACCGTCTCGACAAGACCAACATCATCCACTGCCCGGTCGGCAAGGCTTCCTTCACGGAGGAGGCTCTCCAGGAGAACGTTCAGACCCTGATCGATACCCTGGTTAAGGCAAGGCCGGCTACCCTGAAGGGCGCTTACATGAAGAGCGCGGTCCTGACCACCACCATGGGCCCGGGCGTTAAGCTGAACACCGCAAGGATCAGCGGCTGATCAGGCTGACCGCCAGATGTTCGTTACGCGGAGCTGTTCCGGTTGACACCGGATGTCCCGCGTGTTATGATCCGTAAGTCAGTATTGTTTTGCCGAAGACAGCAGGTGCCGTAAGGCGTAAGGTTTCCGCCTGCCGAGGGAAGACTCACGTATGTGAATTCATGTCCCCCGTCTGTCATGCGGCAGACGGGGGATTTACTTATTTCGCGCAACACAATACTCCTTAAGTATTTTGTCACCGAATCAGAATATTACAAGAAGGAGGAAAAAAACGATGAGAGATTCCAAGATCGCCGAGAAGCAGCCGGTCGTCAAGGAGATCGCGGACGTTTTTGACGGCGCGCAGGGCGCAGTTGTCGTCGACTACCGCGGCCTTACGGTCGAGCAGGACACGCAGCTCAGAAAGCAGATGAGAGCGGCGGGTATCATCTACAAGGTCTACAAGAATACCATGGTCCGCATCGCATCGAAGGGCACCCCGTTTGAGGGTATGGACGCTTTCCTTGAGGGCCCGACCGCACTGGCAGTCAGCAAGGAGGACGCAACCGCTCCGGCAAGAGAGCTGCAGAAGTTCATCAAGGCGAGCAAGGGAAATGAGAAGCTCGAGATGAAGGGCGGCGTCGTCGAGGGCAACGTCTTCGACGCAAAGGGCATCCTGGCAGTCGCAGCGATCCCGTCCAGAGAGATCCTGCTCGGCAGACTGTTCGGCAGCATGCAGAGCCCGGTCGCGAACTTCGCGCGCGTGATCAAGCAGATCGCGGAGAAGGACGGCGAGGCAGCTCCGGCAGAGGCGCCGGCAGCAGAGTGATCCGGACTGTCCCTAAAATTCTGAGGGCCGGTGTGCCGGCCGCATAAACAAGAATCTTATCTTATACAGGAGGAATATATCATGGCAAAGTTATCCACCCAGGAATTTATCGATGCTATCAAGGAACTGACCGTTGTTGAGCTGAACGAGCTTGTCAAGGCTTGCGAGGAAGAGTTTGGTGTTTCCGCTGCTGCAGGCGTTGTTGTCGCTGCTGCAGGCCCGGCTGCTGCTGAGGAAGAGGAGAAGACCGAGTTTGATGTTGAGCTGACCGAGATCGGACCGAACAAGGTCAAGGTCATCAAGGCTGTCCGTGAGGCTACTTCCCTTGGACTGAAGGAAGCTAAGGAGCTTGTTGACAACGCTCCGAAGATGGTCAAGCAGGGCATCTCCAAGGAAGAGGCTGAGGCTCTTAAGAAGTCCTTCGAAGAGGTTGGAGCGAAGATCACCATCAAGTAATTTTGCGCGATACGCGAAAATAACTGAGGCACGGGCCATGTTTCCATGGACCGTGCCTTTTTTCGACCATAGGGACTGTCCCCATGGCTAAACATTCGTGCTATTACTCAACACAAAGCGGGGTTTGTGTTGGACCATGGGGACAGTCCCCATGGTCGAAAGGGTCACAGGGTCTTTCCGCCGTGGGTGTAGCGCTCGACTGCCTTGAGGACGAGATAGCAGATGGCGGTGTCCACGGGCAGCATGATCGCGTTCGAAACGATGCGCGAGGGCAGGAGCACGGCGATCGCCTTTCCGTAAAGCATGTTCAGCCAGAGGGTGTTGAGGAAGCAGTTCACGAACAGCTTTACAAGGAGCTGGGCGATAAATACGCGCGGCAGCGATACCTTCTTCCGGTAAAACGCGTAGCCGTAGATCACGCCCCCGAGGACCGCGCTTACGGTAAAGCCCGGGAAGAAGGCCCCGTCCGGCTGGATGAGGTACTTCAGCACGTCGAGCGTGCCACCGAAGACCGCGCCGACCGCCGGGCCGAAGAGATAGTCCACGACCTGGTTCGGGATGCCGGAAAAGCCTACCTTGATGTAAGGCCCGATCCGGATGGTCGAGGTATAGCCCAGGACGACGGCAAGCGCGCACATAAGGCCGCAGACCGCCAGCACCTTCGGTTTTCTGAATTCATTTAAGGATTCGTTCCAGATGCGGAAAGAAGTCATAAAAAAACACCTCCTTTGCAGCATCCTTTACTACATAGAGAGGCGTTCCCGAAAAGAAAGAACGTTTCCGATATGCAGCAGCGGGATGCGGGTCTGATACCGCAGGCCGGTGTTTCCCTCTCCGCGCTGCAAGCCGGAGGAAGGACGGCCTTTCGTCTGTCCGTCAACTCCCTGTACGGACAGCACTTCACGCACCAGATCCTACTCTGCCTTCATTTGTCATGTTTAATGTAGCCGCTTCGGGGGCGCGCGTCAAGGGAGAACACAGAGTTTTCAGAAAAATGGCGCGGATCCGTGCTATAATCTACCTTAAGGCATAAAGAAAGAAGTATAAGGGACCGGGGCCCTTTCCCCGGGCGTCCCGCGCGTCGGGACGCTGTATCACATGAAAAGAGCTTCCTGTATAGTTTAAAGCGTGGACGTTGAAAAGAAATAATACCTCAGAGTAGAATAAGATTTACTGACTTGGCGGTTGGTAAAAATCTTATTAAACAAAGAGGTATTTCAAAT